>OGSC01000436.1_pt1 | contig 20383 bp, 18 predicted proteins | sample 1573751 | NCBI WGS metagenome assembly OGSC01 (sample SAMN03295840, study PRJEB24534) | human gut metagenome | isolation source: fecal sample 8 from infant 5 | host: Homo sapiens | place: USA: Pittsburgh, PA | collected 2014-07
GAACTGCTTAGCAAAATGAATTGCTTTATGAATGTATTATTTATATTTACGGTTTCAAAATTAAGGCTATTTTTATTTTGAGACACCCTTTTTTATTTTTAAAATATATTTTTGTTTTTTAAAAATTTACTCACTTCTAAGAGCAATAACAGGATCTTTTTTAGCTGCCATTTTTGATGGTATTGCTCCACCTATCATTGTAAGAACAATACTAGTTATAACCAATGCAATTGCATGCAATGGATTTAATTGAGCAACATTATTCAAGTCAGTAAATTTATATAAAATTGAATTTACTGGAATAGTTAATAAATATGTGATGGCAATACCTAGCCCACCTGAACAAAATCCGATGATAAAGGTTTCAGCATTAAATACTCGAGTTATATCTTTTTTTCTTGCTCCTAAAGCACGTAAAACACCTATCTCTTTGGTTCTTTCAAGTACAGAAATGTAGATAATAATACCTATCATAATCATAGAAACAACTAAAGAAATTCCAGCGAAAGCCACTAAAACAATGGTAATACCGTCCATAATATTCCCAGTCAAACTAGTAATCATAGATGCCATATCAGTGTAGACAATTTGGTCCTCTTCCTTTAGTTTTTTATTCCAATCATCAAGATAAGTAGTAATATTATCTTTTGCCTCGAAATTGACAGGATAAATTGAAATAGATGTTGGAGAAGACGTAGCACCTAAAGATGCAAGTACATCATCTTTAGTTTCAACATTAGATGTAATATTGGTTGTCATGTTAGGTGCTCCATGAACTGCTGCAGTTGTTGTGCTAGTCTTTTCTGTTAGAAGATTACCATTCATAACATTATATTTTGCTTCTTTTTGTGCAAGAACAATTTTAGAGTTTTTAGCATTCTCTATAAAGTCTTGGGCTAACTGGTCTGAATAAACTATACCTGTGGATAAATTAGACACATTAGCATCTTCCTTTATACGAATGATACTGCTAATTTTTAATGTAATTGCATTTTTATTGTTATAAAGATTTTCTAAGTTTGTAGTATCTCCATTAACTGTAAAATACTTACCGGATTGAGTATAATAATCGTCATTATATATTAATTTATATTCTGTTCCTATCATAGAATTAAAATTTATATTTTTAGAATCTGCACTAAAACCTAATGCTTCAAGGATACTAGTATCAACTTGATTATATTTATCAACAACTAAAACCAATTCTTTTTCATTTTTTGGATAACTACCTGCTAATACATCATAGTATGATTTTAAATAGTCTGTTTTAAAACTATCACCTTTTGAAGGATATGTAGAGAATGCAGCGGCTGAAGTATTCATGCTTACTACTTTGCCATCTTGCTTTTTCAATATATTCATATTTACATTTCTTGTGTAAGAAATTCCATTAATTAAACTGGAATCTATTTTTTTGATGTAATCTACATATTCAGTTGAAATTGCATTAGCATGAACAGCAGCATCTTTACTTGAATCATATGGATAAATCATTGATTTATTAGGAAATTCAGTTTTTTCCTTGTCCTTGGATTTGGAAGATGGAGACATTCCAAGAGACATTGAATTCTGCTCAATACTTATTGGATAGTTGGAAAGAGAATCTTTTTCAAATTCATTTATTTGTTTATTAAATCCATTTGATAGAGATAAAACAAGGGCAACACCAATAATTCCTATACTGGATGCAAAGGCAGTAAGTGCTGTTCGCCATTTTTTAGTAACAATATTATTTCCAGATAGCTTAAGTGCTGTAAGGAAATTCATACTTGTTTTTTTAGGCTTATAATCGTTTGAGTTATTTTCTGATACAAATGGATTGGTATCGGAAACAATTTTACCATCGGAAAAACTTACAATTCTATCAGCATATTCTTCTGCTAATTCAGGATTATGAGTTACCATAATCACAAGTTTATCTTTTGCGATTTCTTTAATTAAATCCATTATTTGTTGGCTTGTTTGAGTATCTAGAGCCCCTGTTGGTTCATCAGCAAGAATAATTTCAGGATCATTTGCTAATGCACGAGCAATGGCAACACGTTGCATTTGTCCTCCAGATAATTGATTAGGCTTTTTATGTATATGATTACCTAAACCAACTTTCTCTAAAACGTAAGTGGCCTTTTGTCTTTTTTCTGATTTTGGTACCCCAGAAAGGGTCATACCCATTTCTACATTATCTACAATACTTAAATGTGGGATAAGATTATAACTTTGAAAGATAAATCCTACACTATTATTACGATATGTATCCCAATCAGATTCACCAAATTTTTTGGTGGATAAGCCATTAATAATCATATTTCCTGAATCATATTGGTCTAAGCCTCCAAGCATATTTAATAAAGTTGTTTTACCTGAACCGCTTGGACCTAAAATAGCAACAAATTCACTTTGTCTAAAGTCAATACTAACACCATCAAGTGCAGTTTGTTTAAATTCTCCTGTTGTATAAACTTTTTTTAAATCTTTTATTTGTAACATGTTTAATCTCCTTTCAATTTACTTTCATAGTATATATAAAGTTTTTAAACTGAATGTAAACTGGTGAGTTTATCCGATGACTACCCGCTCTAATACTCCCATCTTCTTCAAAGTGGGAGTAAAGAGCGGATACGTCCCTGGATAACGATTTCCCCTAAAGGATAACGACTTCTAAGGAGTAAAACTCCTAAGAATTCTGTTAATAAGCTTCAGAGGGAGTAAAAACTCCTTCTGAAGCCAAGAACTCTGTTTATATGCAGTTTATATTTATTTGATAAAGTTTTTAAGAAGAATAAAAATGTGTTATAATTTACAACCTATTAAAAAGGAGGCCTAGATAATGTTTAAAGTATTAGTAGTAGAAGATGACCCAGCTTTGCGCAAACTTTTTTGTACAGTACTTAATAAAAATGGATATAAATCCATTGAAGCTAAAGATGGAGACAGTGCATTAGATATATTATATAAAGAGTACATAGACTTAATTATTTCAGATATAATGATGCCGAATATGGATGGCTATACCCTCACAAAATTAATAAGAGAGTCAAATAATAATGTGCCTATATTAATGATTACTGCAAAAGAAACATTTTCTGATAAACAAGAAGGTTTTAGAGTAGGTACGGACGATTATATGGTGAAACCTATTGATGTAAATGAAATGATTTTACGTGTAGGTGCTTTGCTTAGACGATCCCAAATAATCAATGAACGAAGAATTGTAATAGGTGAAACAACATTCTTATATGACTTTCTAAGTGCTAAATATAATAATAAGGAGCTAGTATTACCCCAAAAAGAGTTTTATTTAATTTATAAACTTGTATCCACACCTAATAAGATTTTTACACGACAACAATTAATGGATGAAATATGGGGCATAGAATCTGAAACAGATCCAAGGACAGTTGATGTTCATATAAATAGATTACGAGAGCGGTTTAAATACAATAAAGACTTCAATATTATTACAATTAGAGGATTAGGTTATAAGGTGGTTAAACAGTGATGAATAATAAAATATCCGTTAAAATGGTAGTTGCTTTTTCTTTAATAGTTTTTTTTATTGTTACTTCGGCTGTTGTTATTAGTGGCTTAGTAGTGGTATTTCTTTCTCGTTTTAATGTATTTACTCAACCTAATCCTTTAATTTTATTAGGTTGGTTAGGTATTATCAGTATAATGGTAAGCACAGCGATTGCTCAAATTATAGGAAAAAAAGTACTATCCCCGATTTCTGATCTTAACAAAGCAACTAAAGAAGTTGCTAAGGGAAATTTTAATACTAGACTTTCAGAAAATAGCTGGACAGATGAAATAAGAGAAATGGCACATAGCTTTAATATAATGACTCATGAACTAGGTAATATTGAAACCTTAAGAGATGATTTCATTAGCAATGTTTCTCATGAATTTAAGACTCCTATTTCAGCTATTGAAGGCTATGCTACATTGCTACAAGATGATGAATTATCTGATGAAGAACGTAAGGAATATATTCATAAAATACTTATAAGTACAAAAAGATTATCTTCTCTTTCAGGGAATATTTTACAAATAACAGAACTTGAAAATCAAAAGATTTTACCTTTAGAACAAAAATATTGTTTAGATGAACAAATCAGACAAACTATTTTATTATTTGAATATCAGTGGACAAAAAAAAATATAACTTTAGATATTAATTTAGACAATATTACTTACATTGGAAGCAAAGAATTGTTAGCTCAAGTATGGCAAAATATTTTAGGGAATGCCATTAAATTTTCCCATCAGAATGGAACAATACAGGTAACATTAACACAAACAAATAAGGAAGTTTTAATTAAAATAAAAGATAATGGTATAGGCATGTCTGAGGAGGTTAAGGACCGAGTATTTGAAAAGTTTTATCAGGGAGATAGTTCACATTATTCAGAGGGGAATGGATTAGGTTTAGCACTTGTGAAAAGAATTATAGATATATGTGAAGGAACTATAGAAATCTCAAGCCATGAAGGAGTAGGTACAGACTTTATTGTCAAGCTTCCTAAGTAGAATATTTTATTAAAATAAAAATCATTAATAGCATATATATTGTTAACCTAAATAAAAAAATAATAAACCATTTTCTACAGATTTATAATGAAGCAAGAGTAAGATAGTTTTTAATATTTTTTAAAATTAGGTATTGATAATTTTTAACGTGTCTATTTTATTTTTCAAATATTACCCTTTGTCATAAGAAACTCCAGTAAGATAATCAATCTAATCTGTAAATTACCTAAGGATGTATTAATTAAAATAAAATTAATTTTAAGGAATTAAATTTTAAAAAAATGAGAATCATAAGAATAAATGTTAAATATAAAATAAATATTTATGAAAGATTCTAAATAAGGATACTAGGAATTATAGTTGTAGTAAAAGCCTTAGAAAAAATATTTTTAGTTTGGAGGTACTTTGAATGAATAAAGAAGTAAATATTGATTGGGGAAATCTGGGGTTTAATTATATAAATACAGATTTACGTTATACATCAAGATGGAAAGATGGAAAATGGGATGAAGGTCAATTAGTTGAAGATAATATGATTAGTATAAATGAATCTTCAACTGCTCTTCATTATGGGCAACAATGCTTTGAAGGATTAAAAGCTTATCGTACAAAAGATAATAAAATTCAACTTTTTAGACCAGATAGAAATGCAGAACGTATGCAAGATAGTTGTAAACGTATTTTAATGCCAGAAGTTCCAACTGAAAAATTTATAGACGCATGTATTAAAGTTGTTAAAGCAAATGAGCATTATGTGCCACCTTATGGTAGTGGAGCAACGTTGTATCTTAGACCTTTTGTAATAGGTGTTGGAGATAATATTGGTGTTAAGCCGGCAGCTGAATATATATTTTCTATATTCTGTATACCAGTAGGACCTTATTTTAAAGGTGGTATGGTGCCAGTAAACTTTACAGTATCAGATTATGATAGAGCAGCTCCATACGGAACCGGTGCAGTAAAGGTTGGTGGTAACTATGCTGGAAGTCTTTATCCACATGAATTAGCTGTGAAAAAAGGATTTGCAGATTGTATTTATCTCGATCCAGCTACTCACACCAAAATAGAAGAGGTTGGAGCAGCTAACTTTTTTGGAATAACAAAGGATAATAAATTTATTACCCCAAAATCTCCATCAATTCTTCCAAGTATAACTAAGTATTCCCTTCTTCATATTGCAAAAGAATATTTAAAGATGGAAGTTGAAGAAAGAGATGTTTTAATTGATAATTTAGATGAATTTAAAGAAGCTGGTGCTTGTGGAACTGCTGCAGTAATAACTCCAATTGGTGGAATAGAATATAAAGGAAAATTACATGTATTCCACAGTGAAACAGAAGTAGGACCTATAACCAAAAAACTTTACGATACACTTTATGGAATTCAATTTGGAGAGGTAGAGTCTCCACAAGGATGGATTGTAGAAGTTAAATAATAGGTTACAGAATTCCATAATTATAATTATTAATTTTGAATCTAATGTAATAATCATATCTGAGCCATCATTTATTAATAAGTTTACTTTTCTTATGGTAAATTTATTACAGCAAAGTGATGGCTTAGCTATTTCTATAATTAATTGTTATTATCCATGTAAAGTTTGCTTGACATGGGTTAAGAAATATACTAAAATAAAAATGTAAAGCGAGATTGACATTAGGAGGAAAATAAATGTGAAAAATAAGTTAGAAGAAATAAGAAAAGAACGAGGAATTAAACAGGAAGAGCTAGCAGATATTTTAGAGGTATCTCGTCAAACTATTAGTTCCTTGGAGAATGGGAGATATAATCCATCTATTATTTTAGCCTTCAAAATTGCAAGGTATTTTAATAAAAATATTGAAGATATATTTATTTATGAGGAGGAATAAATATGAAAAAGGAAAGATTAATATTTAGCATAAACAGTGTATTAGGAATTATTTTAATATTACTAGGAGTATCTGTATTTAAGAGTTCCGATCAAGGTACAATTAGAAAATTATGTTTGGCTATTGGTAGTGTATGTACTGCTTTTGGAATAGGTTCATTAATCCAAGAATTAATAGTTTCTACAGTTGAATGTGATGAAATAAAAAAGAAAAAAGATATTGAAGTAAAGGATGAACGTAATACTCAAATTAGAGAAAAATCCGCATACAGGGTATCTTACATTATGAATTATTTGCTTTGGTCCTATACGATTTTTTTAGGTGTTATGAAAGCTAAGTTGATTTTTATTATTCCTGCAGTAGCCTTAATTGTAATTCAGCTAATTCTTTTAATTTATTACTCCAATTATTATTCAAAAACAATGTAATAAGATAAATATAATATTTTATATATTGTATTTTGTTTATGTTTTATTAAATAGGAAAATTTAAAATGTAAATTAGGAATAGATATAAAAATTTTAAATTTTATTGTTAACCTAAATAAAAAATAAGTTGACGATAGTTTGTTCTTATAATATACTATTAATAATAAATTTTGAATACGAAATATAGTCTACACATTTAAATAGTATTTATAGGAGTGATATAAAATATGGCAAAAAAATTAGAAGTAAGAGATATGATATATTCAGCATTATTTGCAACTATTATAGGAGTTTCAAGTTACATTATTATTCCATTGCCCATAAGTCCAGTACCCATAACAGCTCAAAGTTTAGCAGTTATGTTAGCAGGATGTGTTTTAACTCCAATTCAAGCAGTTCTTAGTATGGTAACTTTTTTATTAATGGGAATTATAGGTATTCCAGTTTTTTCTGGAGGAAGATCAGGAATTGGTATTATTGTAGGGAAAACTGGAGGATATTTAATTGGATTTTTAATTGGAGCTATCATAATAAGTCTTTTAGTACGTAAAAATAAATCCTTATTTAATATGTTAATAGCTTGTTTTATTGGAGGAATTGTAGTAGTACATATTTTAGGTTCAGCATGGCTTGGAGAAGTTACTTCTATAGGAATAAAAAAAGCTTTTTTATTAGGGTCAGCACCTTTTATACCTGGGGATTTAATAAAAGCTGTTGTAGCAGTTTTTATTGGAAGGAAACTAAGTAAATCAATGAAAAGAATTGGAATACAATAAAGGCAATGAAAAAAACATAAAAAATATATAAAAATGTAAAGCTGCAAGAGTAGCTTTAAAAATTGAATACAATATAATTCTATAAGCTATTAAGTGCTGTGTATACTTAGTAGTTTTTTTATTGTAAAATATAAAACTCTATGGATTTATTAATAACATAATTATTAAGTTATAATATAATAATTTTATAGGGAATATAATGATTTAATAGATAATATATTTAGAGGTGTTTAATTTGGATAGATTCAGTTTTTTAAAAATAGAATGGCCTGAAATATATCAAGCTATATGTAATGCAGAAGAAAAATCAAAGAAAGATTCTAATACAACATTAATTAAATTAGCACAGACAGTAGAACTAATAACAAAATACATATTAAAGGAAAATCATATTGAAGCAAATACTGAATTATTGGATTCAATAAATTTATTAAAAGATTGTAACAAATTAAATTCTTATATGGTAGATTTATTTTATAAAATAATAGTTGTTTCCAATAAAGCTATTTATGAGGACTATTCTGATCAAATTATAGCGAAGTCATTTTTAGATAAAATGTTTGAAATATTGGTATGGTTTGCAATAGAGTATGGAAAAAGGGACTATAGAAAAGTTGATTTAAGTAATATGATACCAAAAGATAAGGATATGTTTAATAAATATATTAAAAGTAAATCATATAATGATACAGAAAAAAATATTGAAAATGAAACCATTATAAAACCATTTACTATAAACAATGAAGAATTTTTTAAAGAAGAAAATAACACTGATGTTAATAGATATGAGCAGGATGTATTTGAAACAAAGGAAGAGTTTTATAAAAGAATAAAGGACCATGAGATATTTAGTTTAGGTAGAATATTTATAGAAGAGTCTAATATTAATGAGACAGATAAGGTTGTTGCATTTCCATTTTCTATATATAAATCAATTCAAATTAAAATACCAATTATAGATATGTTATATATAGAAAAAGCTGAGTTTGAAAATTTATCCATTGAAGAAGAGAAGTATACTGTATTTTCAAAATTAGATATTATAGATGATAAAATTTGCATTGATATTAACAATATTTATATTGAAGTGAATAATAATAAATGCAAAGTTCATGCTGTAGTATTAGATATATCCTACTACGAAAGTTATGAAAAATATAGAAATATTATTTATTCTAAAAAACCTATTCCAATAGGGATGATTAAACTTAATAAAAATAAGTATGATATTAATAAAAACGAAATGCCTATTACAATCAACTATTATGATTGGATAAAAGAATATATTTTAAATACTAAGGCATATATAGAAATTGATAGATATGAGGCAAAAACTTTATGTAAAGAAAATTTATATTATATTTTAAATGGAAGATTAGACATTTTTAATAAAAAACTTTTAATAAGAGATTATTACATTCAATCCAAAAGTTTAGATAAAAATTTCAAAATAAAGCTTTATAATTCAGATCCAATGAATACATTAAGGTGTTTAGTAGATAAAGAAGAAATATTTGCTATGAATAGTATAGGTGAAATGTATTATAAGGAACAGAACTATAAAGAAGCAATGCATTGGTATAAAAAAGCATCAGATAAAGGTAATTCTACTTCTATGAACAATATAGGTTTCATGTACTATAAGGGAAAAGGAGTAGAACAAGATTATAAAAAGGCAATGGAGTGGTATAGCAAAGCATCACAGGCAGGGAATTTTACTGCTATGGGTAATATAGGATTTATGTATTATAATGGACAGGGAGTAAAACAAGATTATAAAGAAGCGATGTATTGGTATGAAAAATCCTATAAAGAAGGTAACTCTGGAGTTATGAGGAATATAGGAAGTATGTATTATGAGGGAAAAGGAGTAATAAAGGACTATAAAAAAGCAATGCAATGTTATAAAAAAGCATCACAGATAGATAATTTTAATTTTATAAAGAATATTAGTGATATGTATTATGTGGGGAAAAAGAGAGGAAATAAAAATTAGAGCAAGTATATTTTATTATTTTGTAATTGTAGAAATATATATAATAAAATTATACTTTGTTTTAACCTAGATAAAATTTTAAAGCTTAGAAATTGCCTTAAGTATATATGTTTTAAATTAAGTAAGAAAATTAAATAGATTATGGATTGGTTACTAAGTATTTTATTCTTAGTAGCCTATATTTTTATGCCATGACTATCTGCTGTGATACTCCTATTTCTTTAAAAATGGAATATAATTTAATTTTAGTTCCTAAATAGGTTTCATGGTAATCTGGGGAAATTATTATTTGAGGACATTTCTATAATAGTTTTTAATTTATAATAACAAATAAATGCTATTAAATCCTTTATAAGTAAGTTTAAAAAGAATTGTTATTTGGTATAATGTATATAAGATAATATTGTATTTAGTTGTTTTTGTGAATATAATTAGTATTAAATTAAAATATAAATTACGGGATAGGAGGATAAAAATGGGGAAAATAAAACAATCTAAATATAATATTAATGGTAAAACAATTATTATAAGACATGCAGAGGTCCAAGATGCTGAGCAGTTGATTAATGTTATTAAAAAAGTAAATCAAGAAACAGACTTTTTGTTAAAGGATCCGGATGAAGTTTGCTTAACTATTAAAGAAGAGAAAGAATTTATTCAAAGTCAAATAGATTCACAAGTAGATTTATTAATTGTACCAGAAGTTGATGGTAGAATAGTTGGAGTATGTAGCTTGAATGGAAATACCAATAAAAAAATAAGACATTCTGCTCAATTTGGACTAGCAGTTGAGAAAGAATATTGTGGGATGGGTATAGGTAAAAATTTAATGAAATCAGGAATTCAATGGGCAAAAGAAAATGGTATATTACGAATTACACTTGAAGTTGATATAAATAATTATAGAGCAATAAGCTTATATCTAAAATTGGGTTTTGAAATAGAAGGTACATTAAGAAATGACAAGATGCTATCAGATGGTTCTTATACAAGTGGTTATGTAATGGCATTGCTATTATAATAATTAAAATTTTGGCCAAAGTGTTATATATAATGGCTTTGAGGTGAAAAATGGGATAAGGAGGTGAAAAAATGAAACTAGAAAGTGGACAAAATAGAATAGTTAAAAGTAAACATTTAGGATATGGATTATTAAAAGGAGCAGTAGGTACTGGAAAAACTACTGCAGCTATATATAGAGGCATTTATTTAAAAAATCAATATTGTATGTATGATAAAGATAAAGTATTAATACTATCAAAACATGAAGAAAATTTAAATCATATTAAGAACATATATAATGATGCAGAAAAAACAGGAGTTCAATACATTACTTTATTTTCTTATATTGAGGACAAGTTATATTTTAGTGTTATATATAAAATTATAAACAAGTATTTTTGGGAGTACATAGAAAATAATAATCTACAATGTAAAATAGCAAGTGAAAAAGAAAAGCGAACTATAATTGAAGAATGTATAAATGATGTAAAAGCTGAATACAAAAATTTAAAATATATAGATATAAAATATAGTAAATTCTTTTTAGAAGAAATACAATGGATGAAAGATTGTATGTATTATGATTTAGAGGAATATAAAAATGCAGATAGAATAGGTAGAAAAACAAAAAAAGGTGAAGGTCCTCAAAGAATTATAAAAAACTCAAAAATTAGAGAAGCAATATTTAAAATTATGCTTTTATATAATAAAAAATTAAAGGATAAAAATTTGGTGGACTATAGTGATGTAGTATATATAGCATTAAAAGAAGCTTTTCAAAATAAAGAAAATACATTTAATCACATAATAGTAGATGAGGCACAAAATTTTACTAAACTAGAATTAAAATTTATAGAGGCTTTAGGAAGAAAAAATATATATTCAAGCATACTATTTGTTGCAGATAAAGAGAAAAGTTCAAATCCTAAAGGATGGATAACTAAGGGACGGAAATTAAATAATCTTCAATTAGGTTTTGAATTTAAAAGATTTAATTTAAATAAAAAAATATCTATGGATATTAAAGATATAGATGATTACAAAATTACAAAAAAAGTTTCAAACAGTTTTATGGATAAGTTTGAATATGTAGATATAAAGCATAGAAGATCTTATGAATTTTTCAGAGATCTAGGTAGTAATGAAGAAATAATTGTGGAAGATCAAGGTGGTAAAGAAGAGTATAAAGAGGATGAATTAGCAAAACTACCAGTATTTAATGATATAGCAGCAGGAGAGCCTATACTTATGAATCCTTGTGTAGAAGGAGAATTTAATATACCTAAATATTGGGTAAGGGGTATTAAAGATTGCTTCATATTAAAGGTAAAAGGTGATAGTATGATAGGTGCTAACATAGAAGATGGGGATCATGTGGTAATAAAGAGGCAACAAATGGCTGAAAATAAAGATATAGTAGCAGTTAACTTAGAGGGCAGTGCAACCCTTAAAAGGTTATTAATAAAAAAATCTGGAGCAGTACTTATGCCAGAAAATAAAAAATATAAACCTATAGAAATACTAGAAGAGGGAGCAAGCATCATAGGAGTAGCAGTGGGAATAATAAAAGGGAAATAGCAATATATAATTTATTTATGTATTTTGTATGTAATATTCCAATTGAAATTTGTAAACTTTAATACAAAAATTATTAAGTATAAGAATAACTTCATAAGTTTATTAAACTGTTTTGTATTTGTTATAATAAATACAAAACAGTTTTTCTATTACAAATATCTTTTAAATGAAAATATAAAAATCAAATGATTGCTAAATATAACTAAATAGTTTTACATGAAGAATAAGCATTTGAAAAGTGCTAAATATTTTTTACATAAGTATTAGAATGGAGAAGTAAATATGAAGGAAAAAAATAAAATTGTATTAATAACAGGTGGCGTAAGAAGCGGTAAAAGTGAATTTGCAGAAAGCTTACTTGAAAATGAGGAAAGTGTTTTGTACATAGCTACGGCAAAGATTACAGATAAGGAAATGGAACATAGGGTAGAAAAACATAAGAAAAGAAGAAATAGTGCATGGAGAACCTATGAAGGATATAAGGATTTAGGAAAAATAATAAAACATTATAATGAGAAAAACATTTTATTAGATTGTGTAACTGTAATGACAACAAACCTAATGTTTCATAAAGAAATAGATTATGAAAATATTAAAGAGGAAGAGTTAGATAGGATTTTGGAAAGTATTAAAAAAGAATTTTACGATTTAATAATATCAGTAAATGAAGAAAAAAAAGATATAATATTAGTTACTAATGAGGTGGGTTATAGTATTGTGCCAGCTTATAAATTAGGTAGAATATTTAGAGATTTTCAAGGTATTATAAATAAATTTATAGCCTCTTTAAGTGATGAGGTTTATTTAGTAACCTGCGGAATACCATTAAAAATAAAATAAAAATGTTCCCCCAAGGGATATGAACAAAATATATCTTTACTTATAATAGATAATATGGTATTATTTACCATGGATAGGGGGAATTGTTATGAGAATTAAAAAAATATGCAAATTGATTCTTGGACTAACTTTGAACTTGTCATTAATAGCTAGTGTGCCATCAGTATCTTATGCTAAGGAGAAAGATACTAAGGAGGTACAGGTATATACTGAAACTACAGATAAGTTTAGTAAGAATGTTTTTGAAGAAGTGTTTACAAATGAAGATACGAAATTTTTAAGAGAGTCTTTAAAGGCTGAAATAAAGTATTTAGAAGATTCTGTTGAAGTGAAAATTAGAACTAGAATTCAACCATCTACTGAGAAAGGACTTACTTTGTATGCCGATGGTAATCCAGTAGAAGTTAGTTCAAAAGGAACTATAATAATACCTAAAAATACTAAATTAATTTCTAAATTAAATAAACAGTCAAACCATAGTAATATGAAGGCTAAAAACATGAGTGCAGTTAATGGAGAAAATAGAGCTATAGTATCAGACAATTTTTTTACAACAGATATTAAACAAACAAGTTCAAATAAATCAGAATCTGTCTTTAGAGTTAGTTCTGGAGAACTTCTGGAGAAAATGGATCAGTTAGAAGATTCATGTGGTAAGGATCTTCATAATGCTAGATCTTTAAAAGCTAGTGCTAGAAAAGGCTATGGAGATAAATATTATACTGGAGATACAGTTCATTGTAATAGATTTAATGGACAACTTACAGATGATGTACATTATAACTGGAGAACTGGAAGTGCTGCTGACAAAGCTAAAGCCGTAAGGAATTTTTATGCAAGTGATTGTCATATAGCATTAGTTCAAGCAGGAAGTGGATGTACAAGCAAAGGCTCTTGTCAGTGTAATACAACAAAAAGGGCAGCTTATTGTTCAAGCTTTACAAGAGATGAAAATTCACTAAGAAATTGCCCTTACACATATCATAAACATACAGGATTAGTAATTCCAAGATAGTGTTTATAATGAAAAAGACTAATAAAATTATTTTTATTGTATTCATTGTTATATTTATAGGCTTGTCATATAGACATTTTACTAACACAGATAAAGCTAGAATGGAAATTTCATCATTATCAAGCATAGATGTTTTTAAGTTTAATAGCTTTTCTAAATTTAGTAATGATAAGATAGGTGTAATTTATGATGAAGAAAAATTATCAAAGTTTAAAGTGATTATGAATTCACTAGATACATCAGAGGGAATTAAAAAAATAGAAGTTCCTAAAGATGCTAATATAGAATCATTTAAATATTCTTATCATATACAACCTAACCTAAAATATGTTGAAGACAATAATGTGTATGATGGTTACTTTCTTTTGTACATTTTGGTAGGTGATTCAGAAGGGAAATCATACATAATTTTTTCTGGAACAGAATTGAGTTATGTTCTTGATAAAAACAATACAAATATTTTAAAAGAAATATTTTTAAATGTAAAAAAACAACAATAAATTAAGGCAAATCCAATTTGAAGCTTTTAAGATCTATCTTCATAATTTGGGTTTGCCTTTTTTACACAAACATGATATTGAAATATATGTTAAGTGATATATTAGAGAAACGATTTATAGATTTAAAAAAGTTTTACATTTATTCTTTTATATTATCACAATAAACATTAATAGCTTCTCTTAAAAATTTAGAAAGACCAACTTTATATTTATCTATATTGGATGTAAATCTTTCATCATTAATATAAAGATCTCCAAGACCTCTAAATATTTCAGGAGTACAGTTATAAAAGTTTTTAGAAATATGATTTCTAAAATCATGAACAGCTTCTTGAACTTCTTTATGCCCTGGATCTCTATCCATAAGATTTACTAGTTTTTTATAAATTTCATCCCAATCTTTCATTATATTATTCCAATCTTCTTTTGTATATTTAGAGGTTTTTTCATTACTTTCTTTATAAGCAGAGGTGTTTCCATATTTCTCTTTTACTTCCTTTGAATATTTCTTTTGATGTTCTTCTATTTTAGTCATATCAAATGCTCCAAGCACTTCTTTTTTATCCATTTTTATTCCTCCTTCAATACAATCTATGGTTTTATCCACAGATTGTATAATTTTTTCAAGTCTTATCTTTTTTTCTAAAAGTAACTGCCTATGAGTTTTTAAAGCTTCTTTTCTATTAAAATTTGGACTGTCCAAAATGATTTTTATTTCTTGTAGGTGAAAATTAAGTTCTTTAAAAAATAGAATTTGTTGCAATCTATCAAGATTTTCATCTGAATAAAGTCTATAACCTGCAGTATTTATAGACTCTGGTTTAAGTAAACCTATTTTGTCATAATGATGAAGCATACGTACACTTATGCCGGCCATGTCAGCAACTTCTTTTACTTTATAATGCAATGTTTATCACCTCTATTTTTATAATAAGCTATAACACAGTGTTAGGGTCAATGGTTAATTGAAATTTTTATAATTAATTTTTAAGTGTTATATAAATAAAATTTAGTAATTCATTTATTATAATTTACCAGAAAATAAATAATATAAAAAAGTGTAAAGGTAACAAATAAGAAAGTGTTGCTTTTACCATTATATAGATAAAATCTAAGAATATTTTAACTATAACATATTAAAAAAATTTTGTTATTAAGTTTATTGATAAATTTCTTTTGGTGTTAATATAATAATGTAGGAGATATTAAGTATAAATAAATATAATAATAAGAAATGTATGTATAAATAATTGTTTGTTGACAATAAGATATATTTGTTATAACCTTAAATATGGTAATTTAATAAAAAAATTTAGGTGCCTTTACATAAAAGGTGAAAAGGGAATGTGGTAAAATCCACAGCAGCCCCCGCTACTGTAATTGAGGACAAATCTTTAATAAACCACTCTTTATAAAGGGGAAGGGAAAGATGAGGAAGAATCATGAGCCAGGAGACCTGCCTAGATTTTTATTAGGTAAACTTTCGGAGGGAAAGATAACTGTGCAAAAGGAATATAATATAGGTGAACTATGCCTATTTTTAACTATGCATTGGCTATAAACTCTAAAGTTTATAGCCAATTTTTATATTAAAAAATAAATTGAAATTGGAGAGAATTTTATGGCTAAAATAATGATTCAGGGAACAGCATCTTCTGTAGGAAAAAGTCTTATAGTGGCTGCCCTTTGTAGAATATTTAAGCAGGATGGATATAGTGTTTGCCCTTTTAAATCACAAAACATGTCTTTAAATTCTTATATAACTTTAGATGGAAAAGAAATGGGAAGAGCTCAAGTACTTCAAGCCTATGCAGCTGGTTTAGAGCCAGAGGTTTATATGAATCCTATACTTTTAAAGCCTACTTCAGATAAAAAATGTCAAATAATAGTTAATGGTAAAGTGTACGGAAATAGTACAGCTATGGGATATCATAATTTAAAATTAAAGTTTAAAGATATGCTAAAAGAGCATTTTAATAAATTAGAAGAAGATTTTGATATAGTTGTTATGGAGGGGGCTGGAAGCCCTGCAGAAATAAATTTAAGAGATAGAGATATAGTAAACATGGGTATGGCAGAACTTATAGATGCACCTGTACTTTTAGTTGGAGATATAGATAAAGGAGGAGTTTTTGCATCCTTAGCAGGAACTATGCTTCTTTTAAAAGAGGGAGAAAAGGAAAGAGTAAAAGGAACCATAATAAACAAGTTTAGAGGAGATGTAGAAATACTAAAACCAGGTTTAGATATGCTAGAGGATATAGTACATATACCTTGTTTAGGGGTAGTCCCTTACACTAGATTACAGTTAGAGGATGAGGATGGAGCAGTAGAATTTAATAAAAAAGCCTATGCACCAATTGATATAGCAGCAATAAAGATGCCTCATATATCAAACTTTACAGATTTAGATGCTTTAAAATCAGAAGAGGATGTATCTATAAGATTTATAACTTCAAAAGAGGAATTTAAAGAGCCGGATCTATTAATAATACCAGGGAGTAAAAATACCATAGAGGATTTACTTTATTTAAGACAATGTGGATTAGAAGAACGTATAAAAGAATATAGTAGAGAGGGCAAAATAATAGGTATCTGTGGAGGATATCAAGTATTAGGTAGTAAAATTAAAGATCCATACAAAGTGGAGACAGATTTAGGAGAGATTGATGGATTAAATCTTTTAGATATGGAAACTATTTTTGAAGAGGAAAAGGTTACAACACGGGTTTCTGCAAGACTTTTAGATGAAGAGACTGAAAATGCTGTTTATGGTTATGAAATACATATGGGAATAAGTAAATATGGTAAAAATGTTACTCCATTATTTAAAATCTATGATAAAAATGGAGAAAAAGTAGATTACTTTGATGGAGCAATAAATAGAAAAGGAAACATAATGGGGACCTATATCCATGGGATTTTTGATGGAGTAGCTTTTAGAGAAAAAATAACAAATGAATTAAGAGTTAAAAAAGGTTTAAACAAGAAGAAATCACAAGTATATGAACATATGAGAGAAAAAGAACTAGATAAGCTTGCAGATATAGTACGACAAAGCTTAGACATGGAAAAAATTTATTCCATTATAGGCATTAAGTAATTTTTAGCTCTAGAAAGATAGTTTTATTACTATAAATCTTATGGAAATATTTCTTAGAAGATTTACTCTTTAGTAGTAAGATTATTGAAAGATTTGATTATTAGTATTAGATTTTTTACAAGTTTCACTTGCTATAAGAATTTCTTATGCTCTAGCAAAAGGAGTTATTTAGTGGAGTAGTCCCTTTTATATAAGACTAAATGTTAGGGATTTTAGACATATGATAAAAAAAGTAAGAATGTAAGGATGATAATGAGATGTATTTAAATGTAACTGCAAATTTTGTAGATATAATTATAGCGGTTTTTATAGATTGGATTATTGGAGATCCTCATTGGTTTCCCCATCCAGTTATATACATAGGGAGGCTTATTAATTTTTTAGAAAAAAAATTTAGAGCTAAAGTGAAAAATGAGGAAAATTTAAAGCTCTATGGTGAAATAATTGTAGCGATAGTGTGTTTTGCTAGTTTTTTAATTCCATTTATGATTTTGCAAGCTTTTAAATTTAATTTTTATATTTATCACGGGCTAAATATTTTAATAATATGGACAACTTTAGCAGCTAAATGTCTCCATGAAGAAGCTATAAAGATATATCATGCTTTATATAAAGAAAATATAGAGGATGCAAGATTAAAACTTTCTTATATAGTAGGAAGAGAAACAAAAGATTTAATTGAAAATGAAATAATAAGAGCAGATGTAGAAACCGTAGCAGAAAATGCATCCGATGGTATAATAGCACCACTTTTTTATGCAATAATTGGTGGAGCACCTTTAGCTATGATGTATAAAGGAATAAATACTATGGATTCTATGCTTGGATATTTAAATGATGAATATAAATATATAGGATTTTTCCCAGCTAAGGTAGATGATGTTTTTAATTTTGTACCAGCAAGATTAACAGGAATATTAATGTGTATATCAGCGCCAATAGTAGGGGGCAATCCATTTAAAAGTTTTAAAATAATGATAAGAGATAGAAAAAATCATAAAAGTCCTAATTGTGCCTATCCAGAAGGAGCTACAGCAGCAGCCTTAAAGATACAATTAGGAGGAACAAATGTATATTTTGGGCAAGTGGTAGAAAAACCTACTATAGGAGATGAAATAAAGGAATTAGCACCAATACACATAAAGGAAAGCATAAAACTTATGTATGCTAGTGAAGCGTTAATGATAGTAATGTGTGTTATAATTTTTAAACTTTTTTAAACTATATAGCTAGCTTTTTATCTTGAAAATTAATGATAAGCAATAATTAATTTAATTATAGGGACAGTTCTTTAATTTTGGTAATTAAATTAAAGTGAAAAGCAGGTAATTGATAGGGAAACTTTAGAAGTTAAAAATCTATATAAATTTTTTAGAAGTTTTTAATGTAATGAAAAATTATAACCTTAATTCTTAATTCGTAATTGTTTAAAAAAGGTGGTATTTATATGCATGGTGGAGATATTTATACAGAAGGAATTTTAAAAGGAAAAGAACTTATAGATTTTAGTTCTAATATAAATCCTCTAGGGTTGCCAGACAGTTTTAAAGATAATTTACAGGAAGCCCTAAATTGGGTACAAATTTATCCAGATATTCAGTATAGAAATTTAAAAAGAAATTTAATAGACTATTTAAGCTTTTTTCTAGATTATTTTTATAAAGAAAAAGTAGGCAAACTTAACATAAAAGAAGAAAACTTGGTTTTAGGCAATGGTGCCGTAGAAATAATAGATTTAGCTATAAGTAATTTGAAAAGCATATCTATTTTAGTGCCTTCCTTTGTTGAATATGAATTATGTGCGAAAAAATGGAATGTACAAATAGATTATTGTAATTTAAATGAAGATATGACATATAACTATGAAAATATAAAAAAATCCTTAGAAAAAACAGAAGGAATAATATTGGGAAATCCTAATAATCCTAATGGATCAGTAATAGATAAAGATAAGTTTATATACATATTAGATTATTGCGAAAAAAATAATAAAATTGTAATTTTAGATGAAGCTTTTATAGAGTTTACAGGAAAGAATTCCTTTAGTTTTTTAAACTTATGTGAAAGATACAAGTGTATTTTTATAATAAGAGCTCTAACTAAGTTTTTTTCTATGCCAGGCATAAGATTTGGCTATGGGATAAGTTTTAATAATGAATTTTTAAATAAAATAAGAGAAAAACAAAATCCTTGGAATATAAATTGTTTTGCAGAAATTGCAGTTAAATATGTTTTAAAGGATGAAGAGTTCATAGAAAAATCCATAAATTATATAGAAAAAGAAAAAATATTTATCTATGAAAATCTAAAAAAATGTGATTTGTTTCAAGATGTATACAGCACATATAGTAATTTTATACTTTGTAAGTTAAAGGATATTACAGGAGAACAGCTTAAACAAAGACTTTTAGATAAAGGATTTGTTTTAAGAATTTGTAAGGACTTTAAAACTTTAAATAATGATTATGTAAGATTTGCAATAAAAACTAGAGAGCTTAATCAGGCTTTAGTAAATATTTTAAAGGAAATAAAGTAAAAGAAAATTCCCTTTAAAGTGAAGAATTATTTCATAAAATGAATAGTTGGTTTTAAATATAAGAATAATTATATGAAATATATAGCTGTTTTTAAAGCAAAGAATAATTTTATAAAAAAGATACATATTTTTAAAGCTTAAGAATTTTAAGAGTTCTCAGTTTCATAGAAGAGGGAGTATTGGCAATGAGAAAAATAGATAACTATATTTT
>OGSC01000439.1_pt1 | contig 20289 bp, 24 predicted proteins | sample 1573751 | NCBI WGS metagenome assembly OGSC01 (sample SAMN03295840, study PRJEB24534) | human gut metagenome | isolation source: fecal sample 8 from infant 5 | host: Homo sapiens | place: USA: Pittsburgh, PA | collected 2014-07
CAATTGTAGAATTTATCTTTTATAATTGTTAATTGAACTCTACTTTTCCTTCTAGTCCGTAATCTATTTTTATTATATTAGTAATGATTTTAAATCTATCCCCAATTTATTTCAAATTTAAAATTATAATTAATTGTACCACATTCTATAAATATAACCATTATTAAATTTTTAAAGAAAATGATTCATTTGTAATTTATATAATATGAACATTAAATATAAATTCCAAATATTGCTTATTGACAATATTTATTGTTTAGAATAAAATAGTTTGCATAGAAACTAATTAATTCGCATGCAAACTATTTTTTTATATAACATAGGAGATGAGATTATGAATAATTTTTTTAAAAAGCTTACACTTAAAGTGGACAAAAGAACCTTACTATTAGTAGCAGGTTTAGTTTGGGGATTTGCAGGATTTAAGGTATTGACTTTAGGGGCTGAAGGTATAAAAATTAATAATCCAAATTGGATCTTTATCCTCTTATTTGCTACTTTAGTATTCTATATATTTTTCAAATTTATATTTAGTAAAATGTTTAAAAAGCATACTAAAAGGATCATAAATAACACCTTAGAAAAACATTGTATATTTTCATTTTTCGATATTAAAAGCTATTTTATAATGGCCTTTATGATATTCTTTGGAATAACCATAAGAAGTCTTGGAATATTTCCTCCTGTATATTTAGGCACTTTTTATATTGGATTAGGCTCAGCTCTATTTATGGCAGGACTCTCTTTCTTAATAAGCTCATTGAAATTTGAAAATACTATATTAAAATATAGAAATTAAAATCGGAGGAAATTTAATATGAAATATGATTGTTTTGAAATAGCAATGCTTATAAAAGAAGTTTATGCAAGTACAATGGGAATAGTTAGCAATAGTTTAAAAGATAGTGGATTTACCCATCAGCAAATTATGGTTATAAAATTAATTGCACATAATGGACAAGTTAATATATCCCAATTATGCGATGAAATGTCCTTAGCTAAAGGTACTGTTTCTGGCATAGTTACAAGATTAGAAAGTGCTGGCTACGTAAAAAAAATTAAAAATGAAAATGATAAAAGGAATACCTATGTTACATTTTCAGATAAAGGATTAAAATTTGCAAAGGAATTTAGAAAAGAAATTAATAAAAGCTTTGATAAAATATTTAGTAACTTCACAGATGAAGAAATAATGGAATTAAGAAATAATCTAATAAAAGTAAGAAATAAAATTAAAGGAGATAATTAATAATGGATGGGAAATTAGTTTTTGCAATTGTTACAATAACTTTAGCTCTAGCATTCTATACTGCAGGGGTATGGTCTGAAAGAAAATCTAATACATTAAAAAAATGGCATGTAATCACCTTTTGGATAGGTCTAGTCTTTGATACTACTGGTACATTGACTATGGAGAAAATTGCCAAGGTAGGTAGTACATCAATTTCTTCTGATCAACTTTCTCTACATGGATTTACAGGAGGATTAGCCATAGTGTTAATGCTATTACATGCTCTATGGGCAACATGGGTATTGTATAAAAATGATGAAAATAAGAAAGTTATCTTTCATAAATTTAGCATAACAGTTTGGGTTATTTGGTTAATTCCTTATATTATTGGAATGATTATAGGAATGTCATAATTCATACTGACAATCCCATTTATAAACTTTAATTTACATATTAACTTTAACAGCATCTAAAGCTAGAGAACTTTATCTAACTCTAGATGCTATTTTAATTAAAGAATATCTAAGTATTTATTTTTTTATACCCAAGTGACTTGATATTTCAAAAAAAATCCTGTATCCATAATTAATAACTATTTATTCTTATTTTTTTTATTATAATATCATCGGAAATACTAAACATATTATCTATAAGCTCATTTCTGAAACTCCCAGTACCCTTAACATTCTGAGAAAGTTCACCACATATTCCCATAAGAGCTGCAGCAAGAGCAGTACCATCTAGTATATTCTCAGAAGAAATATAGCTTGCTATAAGCCCAGTAAGCATACAGCCTGTACCAGTTATCATTGAGAGCATTTCACAACCATTTGATATTATATATGTATAAGTACCATTACTTATTATATCCACCACTCCTGTGGCTGCAACAACAGAACCGGTTTCCATGGATAAACTCTTTATCATTTTTATATTTTCATCAAAATTTTGCTCTGTTATAATATCACATACTCCAACATCAATTCCTTTTGCACTACTTTTTATGCCATAGATTGCTTTTATTTCGGACATATTACCTTTAATAACATTTGGATGACACTCTGAAATAAATTTCTTTGCATAATCTAAACGAAGTTTGCTGCAACCTACGCCTACAAGATCGATTATTTGTGGAATCTTCTTTTCATAGGCTGTTTTACCTGAAATCAACATGGACTTCATTTTATTATCTGTTATATTCCTAAGGTTAACTCCAAGAGATTTTGAAACAGCAGTGATTTCGGAAACTTCCAGAGGATGCTCGGCCATAATGGGCTTTGCACCAACAGCAAGAATCATATTTGCGCAATCATTTATTGAAATTGGGTTTGTAATATAGTGAATGAGAGGTTTTTTTAATTTAACACTCTGTCTTATTTGCAATAGTTTGTTTATTATTAACTCTTGGTTTGTCATAAATTTTTGCCCCCAAACTTCTTTGAATTTTTGCAAGATTACCTGTCCTACTTAATGCTCCTAGAAAAATAAATGCAATTGTTCCTCCAATAAACGTAGCCATAATAAATGAAGGAACATAAAACATCCATGTAAGACCTGTTCTGCCCCAAATAAATGTCATAATAGGATATGACAGTATGGCTCCTATAACACCAGTTCCTATAATTTCACCTATAATGGCACAAATTAGCTTTCCCTTAGATACTCTATATAAGACTCCAGACAAAAATGCCCCGAAAACCGCTCCAGTTAAAGCTAAAGGTGGAATCCCCATAAAAAACATTCTTATTACACCAATCAATGTAGCACAAAGCAGTGAATACCAGGGTCCAAGAATAACAGAACATAGAATGTTAATAAAATGGGCCATAGGACACATTCCCTCAATACGAAGAATTGGTGAAATTACAACTCCCATTGCCACCATCATTGCTAACATAAGTTTTTTTAATAGTTTTGAGTTTTTTTCCATAATAAAATACCTCCTTAACAATATTAAATTTCCCAATATGTCATATAGGAAATAAACACTATTATTGAGGTATGATTTTAGTGTAACCAAATAGCATTTTCCTATATGACATAAGTCATATTAGTCGGTCGAAGCTCAAAAGCTTCCTCTCACCTTGAAACACAAGTTCCCTCGCTATTTAGTTGCATTTTTCCATAAAAGCTCTAGGTGCTCCCCTACAGCTCATTGAAGATATACTTCCTTGAAACAACATAAAAATGGGATACACCAAATAAGGCATATCCCATTATACTTACAAAAAATAGTATAAATTAATATTTCCTTACGTCGGCATTATCCGAATCAAGTTATGGGTCGAAATATACATTTCCTCTCAACCTGCATTGCAAGCTCCCCTTTTCAAAAATTATATCATACAATTTTCTTAAATACAATATGACTTAAAAATCGTTTTTTTGCCATGTCATTATATATTCCATGAAACCGGAGTCTTCATGTTCTTTTTCCTCTTTTATAATAAAACCACAGTGTTTATAAAAATTAACTGAAGGTATATTATCAACATAAACTGCTAGTTCTAAAGTTGAATATAAAGATTTACAATGGTTTAGTAGTTTTTTCCCTATTCCTTGACCCTGATACTCCTCTAAAACAAATAATGCACCAATAAATGAATTGTCTATAATGCTTATAAATCCTTTAATTATATTGTCTTCTTTGTAAATAAAAGTTTGGGAAATAGGAAAGTATTCTTCTTTAACAATATTATAATTTTTAATCCAATATTTCTTTGCTATAAAACTATGAGCAGTAATATTAGTTTTTAACCAAATGTCCATAACTTCTTCAATTTCAAATTTTTCTAGTTGTTTAATCATATTTTTTCTCCTTTCTTGTTTACACAAATTAATTATAAAAATACATTTATATGTGAAATTCCTTTATTACTTCTCACACACTGATATAAATGTTTAAGCTTAATTTTTCAATATAAATAATAAAATTAGTCTGAAATAATATTTTGTAATGATTTTTTAATATCTTTAGTATATACACCACCATGGTAACATACGATTTTATCTATTTCGTAATTTAATAACTTTTTTATAGAATTTTTAGCACTAATAATATCTAAGGTATACTGTGGATTTGCTATAGTTAATTTATCATCTTCTACTACTAATGCATCTCCAGCAATTAATGTTTTGCTATCTTTTATATAAATTGAAATATGTCCTGGCATATGCCCTGGAGTAGCAATTATTTCTACACCTCCACAAAAGGAAAAAGAATCTTTATCTCTTAAACATACATCAACAGGAACATTTTCTATTGTTCCAATAAAATCCTGAAACTCCTTTGCGCTCTTTTTCTCTTCCTTAGGAAGTTTATCATATATAGACTCCGCTTGTTGTAATCTTAAAGATTTTTCTTTTCCACTAATATACTTTTCATCATCAATTGACGCAAGAATCTTAATATCCGGATACTCTCTTTTAAACTCGGCTAAAGTTCCCATATGATCAAAATCATGATGAGTTATAATTATTTTTGTTAATTTACTAATATCAATTCCATTAGCTTTTGCAGTAATTTTTATTAAAGGTAAAAAATTAGGATACCCGCAATCAATTAAAATATTTTCCTTTTCATCACTTAATATTACAGGGAAAATGACATTTCTATCACCATTAAAATCAAATCTTACTTCTAAAACTGTCAATTTGTTCATTTCTTACTCCTTCTAATTTATTCGTATAATTATAATCTTCCCATAACTATAGTAAACTTATTTCATATCCTTTCTCAAGTTCATAAATACTTCTATATCAAACTTGTTCACATATTTCAATTAAATACCAATAATAAAAAATCGGTGTTAATTATCAATTAAGATAATTAACACCGATTTTTTATTTATATATCTTTTTGTTGTCTAATTATTCTTCTTATACTATGTTCAGTAAGATAATACTGCTGTGCAAGTTTTTTAATGGCTATTCCTTCTTCATATCTATTAAAAATTTCTATATTTCTTCTTTTTAAAGTATTTTTTGTACTAGTATTTTCTCCCCAAACTTTTTTATTCTCATATTTTATTGGTATATATAAATATCCACCTTCCATATATTCTTGAATCAATTCAATAATATGTTCTGGCAGTACATTTTGTGCGTTTTTGTATTTCATACTTTTGCTCCTATCTACTTTATTATTCGTAAATATCGAAGCAAAGACCACACAAAACAATTTTAGTCAGAGTAATCTAATAAACTAGGCTCTGAACAAATCTTTGTTGTTTTTATTCTGTGTAATCTTTGCACAGAGCCAAAATAGGCGGTATATTCTATAGTATAATCCACTGATTTTCCCCTCCATTTCTCCATTAAACCTATATCATTCTAAATTTATTACAATATTAATATTACACTAACTATATTAATATTATTTGTCAAGAGAGTTAAAGGTTAAATTATATCTCCTCATAATATTCAATTAATTTTTCTGCTGGAATTTCTAAATTATTAGAATTCTTATTACATGTATAGACTGGAATCGGTAAATTATCTGATAGGTATCTCTTATTTTCTATATGAATTATATCTTCATGGTTATAATTGTTTAATAAAATCATTTTTACAGATATATTTTTCTCTTTAATATATTGTAAAGTTAAAATTGTGCTGTTAATGGTGCCAAGACCTGCATCTGCTACAACAATAGCTGGTAATTTAAAGATCTTTATAATATTTTCAAGCATTATTTTTTCTTTACCCATAGAAATAGGACAAATTATTCCTCCACTACCTTCTACAGTTATATAATCATGTTTATTTTTAATATATGAAAAATCTTTTTTTATCTTCTCCATAGATATTTCTACATTATTTAATTTTGCGGCTAAATGAGGTGAAACTGCTTGTTCAAAAATATAACTCACTGCATCATTAGGATCTCCATTTATATCGGCAATATTGTATACATAATTAGCGTCTCCTGCAATAAGTTTGCCATCTATTCTCTCTGCTCCGCTCAGTGCTGCCTTATAATATCCACAGTTTATATTAAATTCTCTTAATTTCTTAACAATTAAAGCTGTTATATAAGTTTTTCCAATATCAGTTCCTGTTGCAGTTATAAATATTCCTTTTGCCATACTTATACCTCAAATCCTAAATTCTTTATCATTTTAATGTCCTCAGAGGTTTCAATTCCCAAAGTAGTTAGCATATCTCCAGAAATTACTCCATTTACTCCACTCATTAAAGCCTTTTTCCCTTTATCTCCTAAAAGAGCACGCCCTCCAGCTAACCTTATTTGTACTGTTGGTAAAATAAAACGAAAAATTGCTAGAGTTTTTATTACTTCCTCATAAGATAGAATCTCTTGATTTTCAAGTGGTGTTCCTTTAATAGGATTAAGAACATTAACTGGAACACTATCAACTGAAAGTTCCCTTAGGGTAAATGCCATATCAATTCTATCTTCCATGGTTTCTCCAAGACCAATAATTCCACCGCTACATATCTCAAGGCCAGCTTTCTTTGCATTTTTTATAGTTTCAATTTTATCATCATATGTGTGTGTGCTGCATATCTTTGCAAAAAATTTTCTTGAAGTTTCTAAATTATTGTGATAACGCATTACTCCAGAATCTTTTAACCACTTTAAATCTTCATATTTTAATAATCCATGAGATGCACATAGCCCAATAGAACATGTTTCCTTTAATTTTGAATAGGTTTTACACAAGGTATCTACTTCATTATTATTTAGTGTACGGCCTGATGTTACTACTGAAAAACGATGTACTCCCTTATTATAATTTGATATTGCACTATTTATAATTTTATTACTATGTAAGATGTTGTACTCTATTATATCTGTATTAAAATGAACAGATTGGGCACAATATTTACAGTTTTCTTGGCACCTTCCACTCTTCCCATTTATAATCGTACATAGGTCAAATTTATTTCCACATAGAAATTTTCTAATTTCATTAGCTGTCACTGCAAGATCTGTAGTATCTTCCTCTAAAAGCTCTTCTACTTCTTCTTTTATTAGTAAATCTCCGTTTAAAATTTTTTCCTTATATTTAATTATATTACTCATTTCTTTCTCTCCTTAAAATTGGGTTAATTTTATTGGCAAATAATGCACTGATTACGCATAAAAATATATCGCCAGGCATGTCCAATGGAAAACAAGATAAAAATATAATCATAAAACTTGTTGGAGTTTTTAAGTATAAATTCAGTATTAAAAATTTATATGTTAATCCAATAGCATAAGTTATTATAAATCCCATAAAAGCTGATAATAAATATGCTCTAAATGTTCTTGCATTTATTTTTTTAACCGTATATCCAACAGCATAAGCAGTCATTATAAAACCTAGCAAATATCCAAAGCTTGGCTTAAATATATATCCTATTCCACCACCTGCTGCAAAAACAGGCACTCCTAAAAGTCCCATCAGAACATAAAGTCCAACTGAAATTGCTCCCTGTTTTTCTCCTAAAATCATACCTGCTAAAAGTACAAAGAAAAATTGTAATGTGAAATAATCCATAAAGGGTACTGGTATTTGAATGTATGCACTAATTGCTACTAAAGCTGTAAACAAAGCACATCTTGACATTGTCAATGTTTTAGATTGTCTCATTATGTAGTTCTCCTTTAAAATTATTATATTTTACTTATAGATTATAATCATATAAAAAAGTATTGTCAACCTAAGTAATATTTAAGTTGACAATACTTTTTATTCCTTTTACTAAGATAAGTATTTTTTTGCTCCCTCACTTAATATTAAAAAACCCTTCTGTATTATTTCTAATTCTGAATCACTAAGAGATCCAAGAACTTTCTTTAGTTTGGCTTCATCCAAATTTGTATGGCGATGTAAGGTATATTTACCTTCTTCAGTTATTTTCACTATAACCTTTCTTTCATCTACTTCACTTCTTTGCTTAGTAACAAAACCTTTTTTTATTAATCTTTTAATGTGCTCCGAAGCTGTATTTGAAGATGTATTTATATGCCTTGCTAAATCTCCAATGGTTATTTCTTTGTTTTTATCAATATATTGTAGCAATCGAATTGCTTGATGAGTTAAGTTTTCTTTATCTATATAATGTAGTAAATACCTGTCCATTCTTCATTAATTATTTTAATCTTATTTTCAAGTTCCATCATAATCACCTCATTTTATGTCTTATAATACGATATAATCGTTTGTCAAGATATAATTTAGTATTAAAAGAATATACTACTCTATAAAACACCACCCTATATATCAACTTTTATTGTATAATTTAATAAAAAAACAAGGATACTTGTGAACTTTTACACATAGTACCCTTGTTTATATCTAGTAATTATTCGTAAAACAAATTTAAGATCAATAAATTTTGTTTTCTATTTTAATGGCTTATTACAAAATTCAATTTTATATTTATAAATAATTTTCTGTAAAATCAATACTAATCTTCATAACTAGTATAGACATAAACTTTAATTGGATTTTTTAATTTTTGGTTTCCTTTAGACTTAATTCTATCTGAAATTATTACTATATAGTTTGTACCTTTTTCAAGATTCTTAGATGAAATTTTTAATTTTTTATTGTTAATTTCTACTTTAGCATCTATTTTTTGTAGTTCATCTGCATCTAAAATATATATGTTATCTTTATTAATAAATTTATCATTAATTTCTCTGTTAAACCCCACTGTAAATGTTTTATCAGGTTTTATATCAGCAAAAACTTTACCCCATTTATCATATTTCTTTATTTTATTAACCTTTTCTTTTACCTCTTTATCATTTTTTATTTTATTATATTTTCTTTCCAGCTTATTTATTTTTTTCATCATTTTATTTTTTTGATTTTTATCATCTATATTATTAGCTTTGATTTTTAACTGATTTATTTCGGATATATCTAAATCAAACTTAAAACTAACTTCTTTTAATTTACTTTTTAAAATATTAACTTGATTTTCTGTATTTCTATCTATATTGTCCTTTATTTCTTTTAATCTATTAATATAAACTTTTCTGCTTTCAATATCTTCTATATTTTCTACCTGTTGTAATGCTTTTTTATAAGAATCATCTGTACCAATATCTTCAGCTTTTTTAACTAAACTATCTACATATTCTAAGGATTGTTTTTTTCTGTTTCTTTATCTAATTTCTTGATTCTATCTTCTACATTTTTTAAATTATTTAATAATTCGCTCTTTATATTTCCATCTCTTATAACATTTACAGCATCTTTTGCATTATTATAACTAGTTATAGAAGGATATCTTTCAGCATATTTAACTAACTCTATTGCTTTATTTGTTTTTATATTCTCTATATTAATTTTAACTTCATAAAGTCTATCTAATAATTCTTTTTTGCTTGCACTTTCTTCTAATACATTTACAATAACTAAAGCTTCACTGTAGCTTTTTTCTTCATTTTCCCTTTCTGCCTGTTCAACTACTTTAATAGCCTCTTCTAAAGCCCTTTGATTTTTAGCTTTTTCTTCTTCCTTAGCTTTATTATTATCTATAGTAGTTTTAACTTTATTAAGTCTATTTAATAGGTCTTTTTTAAGTTCATTATCTCTTAATCTATTTATAGACTCTAACGCTCTATTGTAATTTGTTTCTGTATTATCCTCTTCGGCTAATTTTACTAGCCTTGTAGCTTCTTCTTTTCTACCTATATCAACTTTAACTTCACCTAGTCTATCCCATAACTGTATTTTAATTTCTGAATCTTGTAAATTTGATACTAAATTTGTAGCACTTATATAATCTTCATATATAGTAGTTCTTTCAGCCTTTTCAACTGCTTTTGTGGCATTTTGAACTTTAGCTGCATATTCAGCCTGTTTTTCTTCTTCTGTTTTTTTATCATCAATATCTTTTTGTATTTTATCTAATCTAGTATTTAAATTTGATTTATCCGTATCTTTTAAGCTATTAACTACTACCCTAGCATTATCAACATCTGTTTGATTTTTGCTATTTTCAGCTTTTTCAACTGCTTTTGTAACATTTTGAACTTTAGCTTGATATTCAGCTTGTTCTTGTTCTTCTACTTTTTTTGTGTAGTTATTGAGAAATCGATCATATTTGGATATATAGCTAAGTTTATATTTATTCTCTATATTTGCATTGTCAAGAAGATTACTTAGTTTATCTAAATTTTCTTCTGTTAAATTTCCTTCTGTTTCTTTAATAAGATTTTCTATCTCATATCTTTTTTGTATCTTATCATATATTGTTTTAAACTCTTCTACAATTTCTTCTGATGCATTATTTAACATTTCTTTTAATTTCTCAAATTTATTACTATCTATTACATCACTATTTTCTAGTTCTACAACAAGTGCACCTATTTCATATTGTAATTCATCATTTTTTCCAATAGAATCTAATTGTTTTAGTATATCTTTCCTTTCTTCACTATCAATTAAGGTTTGTGCTAGTTTTCTAGCTTCTTTTATATCTTCTTCTTTTTTAGTATTCTTCGCAATTTCTAATAATTTATTAACAGAATCTATTCTTTCTTGATAGTTAGAAAAAGGTTGGTTATATACTACACTTTTTATAGGTTCACCTTTTATAGTTACTTTTGAGTCTAATATTTTAAAGTCTATTGTTCCATCGCTTGTCCATTTGTATGTATGTGGTTCATTATTGTATCCTAGTACGGAATGAGCAGGTATAAGATCTTTACCATATTTATCATTACCTATAAAATTCATCATATTATATTGTAATGCTAACTCATCTACTGTTTTAAGACCTGGTACTGTAGACTCTACTACAATCCAACCATAATAAGGTAAATAAAATTCTGCCCAAGCATGACGACCTGTTGCACTACCTAACCCATATACATATCTTGCTGGAATCCCTATTTCTCTACACATAGCAATAAATAAAGAGGCATAATCTTCACATACGCCTTTACCAGTATTTAAAGCTGATATTGCACCTTTATTAGCATATTGTTTAACTTGTTCATTATCTTCAAGGTTAACATAATACATATGTTTTACTACAAATCTATATATAGATTGCACTCTTTCCATATTATTTGCACAACCTTTAGTTATTTCTATAGTTTTATTTTTAATTTGTGTATTATTGTAAGGAATTTTTTTATCATCATCATATTTATAACCCTTTAATAAATCTGAACTATCATATGAAGCATATGAAGATTTTAAAACTTCTTTTAGCTTATCACTAAACTGTTTATATTCTTTATCTTCCGCATCATTTTCTTTGTACAAACCATAATCTAAATTACCAGATATAAATTCTTTAGATATTTTAATATTTTTGTTAAAGCTATCAGTAATATTAAAAACATATACATGTAATTTATAATTCCCACCTTTAATCTGCTCCCAAATACCAAACACTTGGTTTTTATTAGAAGTATTATTTAATTGTTGATTTTTTAATTCTTCTTCTTTTTCTTCTAATGATTTTTTATTACTGTTAAATATATTTATATTCTTTCCATCTATAGTAGCTCTAAAAAATGTTGTATCTAATTGATGTGCTGTAGAACTAATGGAACCTACATATAATTCACCATATGCATACTTGCACTTTTGTTTTATTTTTATATTATAACTTGCAGTATATTCATATGTTCTAGCATCTTTTATTTCATAAACAGCCTTTGTTTTATCAAAAGCTTTTACCTCTTTTATACTACTACCTAAAAATGATAGAAATATTGTTAAACTTAATGTTGCTGATGTTATAATTCTTTTAGTTTTTTTACTTAACATTAATCCACCCCGATTTCAAATTAATTTCAATAATACAGCTAATTCTTATACAAATAACCTAATTACAATTCATAAATATTCCATATATTTAAATGGCATACAATTTACATTATACACCATTATTATGGTTTATAATGTATAATTTTTCATTCTTTCAATATACATCCAATATATCACTTCTTTTTTATTATAAAAAAAACACCTATATAATTATAGATGCCTTAAATTGCTCTTTATTTTTTTACATTAAAAACAGTATGGTTTTCATCATCATAAGAAATTTCAAATGTTTTAGGAGTATCATTTTTTTGAAGCTCATATGCTATTTCACCTTTTAGTTTTTCTCCTGGTTTAATTGTGTCCAGTAATAGCTCTCCATTTAATTCTTGGTTATTTATAGCTTCACCTTTTCTATTTTCAACAGTTTTAAGAGTATAATTATCTAAAAAGCTGCTTTTCAAATCTTGTTTTGAAGTATTTTCTATTTCAACTTCAATTGCATACACTGTATCCTCAGTATTTAATTTTCTAATATTAGTAACTGATACTTTTGCTATAGGCAGCTTAGCCTGTTCTCCAATTTTATGGACTGTTGTTTTTTGTTCTGCTGATTCTTTTTTTTGTTCAACATCATCTTTAGCATTATTATTTTGATTTCCACACCCTACGAAACTTAATACAACTAAAATAACCATTAGTATACTTATTAATTTATTTTTCATTTATATCCCCCTCTTCAAACTATATTATAGTAAAAATAGATTATTTTTCAAGCTATTCTTTAATATATCTTTTACCTATGCTCTGTAAATTAAGATACCTCAAGAAAAAATAACCATTTAAGTGATTGTTTAATTATACATTTATGTTTTTATTTCTTAAATATCCACAATATTCATCTAATTTACAAGAGATGCTTAAATTCTTAAGCATCTCTTTAGCTCTATTTAATTCAATCCAAGTCGATTTTTCGAAGTTACTTTTCCATTTTGAAATGTTACATTCATATTAGTTCCATTAGTATTAGCCCATAAATATATTGATTTAGTACTTCCGTTAATTTCAGATATAGACATTAATTTGCCATCACCTAATATTTCTTTAACTTTACTATAATTCATTCCTGTTGTAATTTTTGTATATTTTATTAAATTTACATCTTCCTTTCCCATTGAAAGGCCAGTTTGAGCTTTTCCTATAACTTTATTATTTTTAACAATAACATCCATGTTACTATTATCATCATTGTACCACGTATATATAACTACTTTTATACCATCTATTTCAGATTCTTTTGATTCTTTATATTCGCCTAAAATGTTCTTTACTTCCTCATAAGTTGAACCTATTTCTATTTTACAAAACTTTTCATAGGTTACTTTTCTAGTGTCATCCTTTTTAACTTCTGTTTTAGCAGAAGTTTTGGTATCTGTAATATTTGTTTTTTTATTACCACAATAGCTAGCTACTCCACATATAATTACTATAGCGATAATCCAGAACCAAATTTTTTTATAAAATGGTTCCTCTTTTTTTTCTAACATTTAATCGACCTCTTTCCTCTAAATGGTTCAGCTATTATTATATGAAACTTATCTTTTATATGACACTACTTATTGAGAATTCTTTCATGCACATTCCACTAATTGGGATAGTTTTCCTTCTTCTTTTGTGCTATAATTCTTATGAAAAGCAATATTAATTGAAGGGGGATTAATACAATGAAAGTATCTGAAAGACTTACAAAATTAAGGACCTTGATGACTGAAAAAAATATTGATATGTATATCGTACCTACTGCTGATTTCCATCAAAGCGAATATGTAGGTGAACATTTCAAAGCCAGAAAATATATAACTGGGTTCTCTGGTTCTGCAGGAACTGCTGTTATAACAAAAGATCATGCAGGATTATGGACAGACGGAAGATATTTTCTACAGGCTGGAAACCAATTAAAAGGAACCACTGTAGAATTATTTAAAATGGGAGAACCGGGAGTTCCAACTATAGAAGAATATATCATGAACACACTTCCTGATAAAGGCACTCTTGGATTTGACGGACGTGTTGTTTCTATGGGTGATGGCCAAACTTATGAAAAAATATTGTCAAGTAAAAATGCTGACATCAACTACGATTGTGATTTAATTAATGATATATGGGAAGACCGTCCACCACTTTCTGAAGAACCCGCATTTGAACTTGATATAAAATACACTGGAGAATCTACTGCTTCAAAATTAAAACGTATAAGAGAAGCAATGACAGCTGAAGGTGCAAACACACATGTTATTACGTCTCTAGATGATATTGCATGGACTCTTAATATCCGTGGAAACGATATCGAATTTTTCCCACTAATTTTAAGCTATCTTATCATTACAATGGATGAAGTTCATCTATTCATCAATGAAACTAAATTAAGCGATGAAATTAAGTCAAATCTTAAGGAAAACGGTGTATCATTCATACATCCATATAATGAAGTATATGAAACAGTTAAAAAATTCACTAATTCTGATGTTGTTTTAGTTGACCCAGCTAGAATGAATTATGCATTATATAACAATATTCCTGAAGACGTTAAAAAAGTAGAAAAACGAAATCCATCTGTTCTATTTAAAGCTATGAAAAACCCAATTGAAATTGAAAATATTAAAAAAGCTCAAATAAAAGATGGAGTAGCTCATACTAAATTTATGTACTGGCTTAAACATAATATAGGCAAAGAAGTCATCACAGAAATAAGCGCTTCTAATAAACTAGATGAATTCCGCGCAGAACAAGGAGGATTTATTCGCCCAAGTTTTGAACCTATTTCTTCATTTGGTGAGCACGCTGCCATAGTACACTATGCTCCAACTCCTGAAACAGATATAGAACTAAAAGAAGGTTCTTTATTCTTAACAGATACAGGTGCTGGTTTCTATGAAGGTTCTACAGATATTACAAGAACTTATGCATTAGGAGAAGTACCACAGATAATGAAAGATCACTTTACTCTAACTGTTAATAGTAATCTTCATCTTGCCCATGCAAGATTCCTTTATGGTTGTAATGGTATGAATTTGGATATACTTGCACGTGCTCCATTCTGGAATAGCGCCTTAAACTTTAACCATGGTACAGGCCACGGTGTTGGATATTTAATGAACATACATGAAGCACCAACTGGATTTAGATGGCAATACCGTGCAAACGAAACTCATCCTTTTGAAGAAGGAATGGTTATCACTGATGAACCTGGTATCTATATCGCAGGCTCACACGGTGTTCGTATTGAAAATGAGCTTCTTGTATGCAAAGGAGAAAAGAATGAATACGGCCAATTCATGTACTTTGAGCCAATTAGTTATGTACCTATAGATTTAGATGCAATAAATCCTGACCTTATGACCACAGAAGAAAAAACATGGTTAAATGAATACCACGAAATCGTATACAATACAATTTCACCATACCTAACTCAAGAGGAAAAAGATTGGTTAAAAGAATACACTAAAAAAATTTCATAATTAAGTCCAATTGAAAGAAGGTATGTAACAATGTCACAAAAAGAGCAAAAACATCCTATAGGCCTTTCACTGGTAAATATCTCTATAGCCCTCCAAAGCTATGCGGGGTATGCAGTATCATCTGTATTAATATTATTTTTTACAGCTGATATCAGTCGAAATGGCTTAGGATTAAGCGTGCCAAAAGCCGCTTCTATCATTGGCCTATATCAAGGCGTTAACTATATGGGGTCACTTGTTGGGGGTTATATTACTGATAAATGGTTAGGAATTCAGAAATCACTAGCATTAGGTTCCTTCCTAACCGCATGTGGATATATGGTACTATTCTTTGCAAAGCCAAATATTGGAAGTATATGGTTAGGACTCATTGTCTTGATTATAGCAGGTGCATTTTTCAAAGGACAAATTAGTACTCTTGTAGGATCACTTTATGGGAAAAATGAATTATCAAAAAAAGACGCTGCCTACAGCATATTCTATATGTTCATAAATATTGGTTCCTTTTTTGGTCCTATAATTGCAGGGTTAATCTCTGATAAATGGTTCGCTAAAGTAGCCGCAGACGGAGAAATTGCATCCTATGGTTATAAATATATTTTCCTTATGTGCGCTATTGTGATGATAATCGTATGTGCCTTGATTTTGATTTTATCTCCTAAATGGTTAGGAGATGTGGGAAAATACCCAGTATCAAAAACTGAAGCTAAAAAAGCTTCCTCAAAATCCGAAGAAAAAGTTACAAACAAACCTTTAACACATACAGAAAAGAACCGTATTAAAGCTATGATTGTCATGTTTCTATTTGTGATTATATTCTGGTCTGCATGGTACCAAACCGCTACATCTTTCTCTTTGCTTGCGGATAAACTAGTAAACAGAAAATTTGGTGGATTTACAATGCCTGTGCCTTGGCTTACTTCCGTTAATGCAATCTTCTGCGTAGTGTTTTCCCCAATACTAGCAAATATCTGGGTAAGACTTGGAAATAGCAAGAAAGGTGATTTATCAGTTCCTACTAAAATGGGGCTTGGACTAATTTTAGCAGGAGCTTCCTTTATTACCTTGATCTTAGGTATTTCTACACTAGGCGGTGTAACAGATGGAAGTAAACAGATGAATATACTTTTTATCATTGTTGCTTACTTTTTATTAACATTGGGTGAACTTTGCCTATCTCCAATAGGAATGGCTATGTTCAATAAACTAGCTCCTGCTAAATATGGATCATTAGCAATGGGGGCATGGTACTTAAGTTTCTTTTTTTCAAACTTGATTTCAGGAAAGCTTGCAGGATTCACAGATATCATGGGATATACAGAAATCTTTGGATTCATAGCTGGTGTTGTAATCGTATTTGGTATAATCCTGATTTTATTAAGAAATGGCTTATTAAAACTAATGGCTCTTACTGAATTCGATAAATAAATTATATGAGTCATCATATTTATAAGTATAACATTACAAAAGACTATAATGCTATTAACTATAGCATTATAGTCTTTTCATAGCTTTAAAACTTGTCAGCCATTTCCTTTAATCCTTCTGGAAGATATTCTTTTAGATATTTATAATGTACTCTTTCAGCCATTTTTGCTGTTGCATAAAACTTCAAATATAGATTTATCAAATCGTCAACTTTTATTGGCTTATCTGATTCATACTGATCTATTAAATATATGTCTAATAGCTCCATAGCAACATCATTGCTATTCCTTTGTATTGGTGTTGGTATTAAATTTTCTCTTATTTCTTCTGCCATAATATTAAGCTCCTCTCACTATATTTAATCGTACATTTCAGTATATTCTTACTTATGCAAAAATGTGTATATACCGCAGTTGATTCTATAATAAAATAGCTTATGTATTACTGATTGTTATATATCCATTATTTTCTCTGCCCTCAAACCTTTTTATATCATATACTCAGTATAATCACCTAGGCAATTTTATGTATATAAAAAGCACATGGGATTCACCAAGTGCTAAGCTCTATTTTTGTATATATTTCTCTTTAAAATTTCTGCAAATGATACCTCTTCATTATTATCATTTTCCTTTTTTATTTTAGGCTCAATTCTTATTCTTTGCTCATAGCATTTATCAATTTCTATTATTTTATTAACTCTCATATTAAATCCCCTCCATATATATATACGCAAGGCTTTTAATATTTAATGGGGTACTAAAACAATTAATAAACCATATAAGATATCCATATTCATAGCATTATTCTTCCTCTTCTAACTCAATTAAAGTCATAATGCTGTAGTTAGCTAAATCTATTAATGTATCTTTTATAGATTCATCCACTAGAGCATCCTTAGTACATAAGCTTTGTAACCTATTAACTTTATCTGTAATTCTAGTTACTGCACTTATTATTCCTAATTTTTTATAGGTTTCTCCAAAACTGTCCCCATAGTCATGATTCTTAATTTTATAAATTTTATTAAGTTCCTCACATATAATTTTATGTTTATTGGCTTTATCCATCATTGTTACCTCCTAAAGCTAACCTACTTCCCTACATCATATTTTCTCCATACATCTAATTTTAATCCTGGATAATTATAATCAAATATCTTATTTCTCATTTCACCTTATTGTGTAATCATCCCCTTAACATCTATTAATTCTTCTGTAGTATCAAGATGATATATTAGAAAATCTGGTACATATGTTATACCTCTATATGTCTTTCCATTCTTCTTAAATTCTGGTCCTAACTCATACTTAAAGTTTAAAATCTTTTGTAACAAAATTATATTTAAGAAATATTTTAATAGTATGAAGATAAAGTGGAGGGATAGGCATGGAGTACGAAATAAAAGATTGTATAGATGCTGGTAGTGAATACTGCCCTTGTCATTTAGCTGAAACAGGAGATTGTATATTATGTTCTCAGTTATCCGGCAAAAAATTTTGTGATTGTATAAATTGGAAAGGTGTTTGTATATATCAAGAATTTATTTGGAACGGTAAAAAAGCTAAAGAAGAAAGAGAAACCTACTTAGGTAAAATTATAGGAAAAGATAACATAGAAGATAAAACTATGGTGCTAACTATAGCATTAAGTCATAAATTATGCCAACAGTTAGTTTATCCAGGTAGTTTTGTATTTTTAAGAAACAAAAATGATTTTGGTTTTTACGATGCTCCTATTTCTATTATGGATGTGGATACAGAAGAAAACTTTATCAAAATTGCTATTGAAATTAGAGGTGTAAAAACTAAAACTATAGCTAGCTTAAATAAAAATGATGATATTTTGGTGAGAGGTCCTTTCTGGAATGGAGTTTTAGGTCTTAAAAATGTTTATAAAACAAAAAATGGAACTAGCCTTTTAATATCAAGGGGTATCGGTCAAGCCCCTTTAGTCCCTGTTATGAAAAAATTGCACTCTAATGGGAATAAAATAATAGCTATAATAGATAATTCTGGTTATGAAAATATATTGATAAAGGACTATTTAGAATTATATAATGCAGAAGTTATAGAATTAAATACTTTAAAGGCTGGTGAACTTACAGAGGAATTAAAGAATACATTAACAGATATCCTAGATAAAGAAGACATTAATATAATTCACTGCTCTGCTCAGGATATTATAATATATAAACTTGTAGAGTTTTTAGAAGGGAAAGTTCCAATATCTAGTTCTAATAATGCAAAAATGTGTTGTGGTGAAGGTGTTTGTGGTACTTGTACTGTAAGATACAAGGGACATATAGTTAAAAGATTATGCAAAGTACAAACAGATCCTAAATATGTGTTTAGAGAAAGAAGACTTATTTAAGCTTTAGAGAACCCCAGACATTTTTGCCTGGGGTCTTTTAAATAACTTAAGCATTAAAAATTAAATACTTTTCCTCTTTAGTATGCTAATAGTTAGTGATTTTGGCTTAAGAATTTGTTGTACTCATTAAGTAATGTGTCTAATTGTTGACTTAATAGTACAAGATCCTCATCAATAAGCTGCGATCTTTCACTTATTAGCTGGTTCATTAAGGTTCTAGCTTCTTCTATTTTCTCTAATAATAACTGCTCTTTTGACATAGTATCCCTCCTTTCAATTTCAACTATATAAAATTGAAAGGATACTATGTAATAATTTGGAACAAAAAAATAACTATCTCAAAATAAAATCTATTTTGAGATAGTTTTCTTAAATTCACCTCTACTAAATCATATTAGCTTATAATTTCTATTGTTTAAACATCTTTGCAAATATACTATTTTAGTGTTGTTATTCTCTATTGAAAGTTTTATTCCTTCTCCTGCTTCATAGTGAAACATAATATTAACTTCATCAGAGTCAGATTTTAATTCATTTACTTCCACATTACCCCTACTTTACAGTTTTCATCTGGTTTAATATGTGTAATAATTTATTTTTAGCTTCACTGGGGACCATATCTTCAACTGCTTGAAACACAATATCTTCTGTTACAACTTCTACTTTATGATTAATAATCCAATTAGCTACCACCCTCTTTATACTACCTTGAAAAAGTTTAGGTACCGCTTTTAGAATAACTTCATACATCCTCTTACTGTTGCCTTCCCACTTAAGATTATTTAAGATTTCTTCCACAAAAATTCCCCCTTAAACTTTTTATATATTTAATACTTTTTACTCACCTTTAATACTCTAACTTTATATAAAAATAGATCACATTATAATTCTTAAACTATTTAATAATATTAATAGTTGTCTTTAAAAACGTTTTCTGTTTATATTTTAAAAGCAGAACTTAGATGGGCACACATAAAAATATTATTAATTATAC
>OGSC01000449.1_pt1 | contig 19807 bp, 16 predicted proteins | sample 1573751 | NCBI WGS metagenome assembly OGSC01 (sample SAMN03295840, study PRJEB24534) | human gut metagenome | isolation source: fecal sample 8 from infant 5 | host: Homo sapiens | place: USA: Pittsburgh, PA | collected 2014-07
ATACTATAGATATAATATAATTAACAAGAAAAGTGTCTAAAATTGAAGTTAATACCTAAGAATACCATCGAATTAGGTAGAAAAGTAACTATAAATCACAAGAATTTTTAAATTTTACTACAAGGATATATTTTTTATTTGTTTTTGTGTACTTTTAGTAGAAAATTATTATAACAATTTTTATAAGGTATAAAAAACAAAGAAATAGTTTTAGAGAAAACAGATATTCAGGAAAATAATTAGAATTTTATACCAATTTGAGTTGTATTTTTAACCCCATACCCAGTTTTTTCTCTCAGCAGGAAATTATTAAAACAACTTTTAGAGGTATTAAAACGAGAAATACTTTTAGAGAAAATAGATATCTAGAAAAATAATAAGAATACTTTATTTGTGAACTAATATTTTAAGAGTGAAGTAAACAGGACTTTTATTCAGAGAAAAGAGCACAAAGTATAGAGAACAGATTCGAAAACAAATTTAATATATAAAACTCTTATAAATGATGACTACCAGCTCTAAAACTCTACTCCTATATTCTCTAAGGAATTATACTAACTTCAGCCTATTAAAAAGAGGGATATGTGGCGTAAAAGGCATTCGAAAAAACTTAGAGATTCTTATTTGTTTTTTGAAAATATTTTTTGTTCTACTATTTAATATTTAAAGAGTTATACTATCTTCCCTTGGTTTAAAAAATAGGGATATGTGGTGTAAAAAGCATTTGAACAAGATTAGAGATTCTTAATTGTTTTTTCAAAATATATGTATGTTCCAAATTATTGTCTGAGCGTTCAGCGAGTTTAATTTGGAACCATATATTTTAAGAAAAAACAAATTAGAATCTCTTATCGAAGTGAGTTGCTTTTCTAGCCACATATCCCATTTTTAAACCAAGGGTAGCATAACTACCTTTTAAGTTGTAATTTCCTTATTTAAAGTCTTCTTCATAAAGCGTTTCTTTTTCTAATAGTTTTTCAGATAATGAATCTAACTGGTCCTTTTCTTTTAGTAATGTATCTTTAACAGCTTTATAAATATTATCTATCAAAGATTTACACTCTTTGATTATATCATTTTCATTTATGCTTAATTCATGTTTTAAACTTCCCATATTTAATAAGCCTAAGGTTTCACCCATACCATATTCTGTTACCATTTTATAAGCAATGGATGTACTTCTTTGAAGGTCATTATGAGCTCCTGTGGTTATGTGATCTTTTCCAAATATAATTTCTTCAGCAGCACGTCCACCTAAAAGTACCATTATTCTATTTCTTAAGTATTCTTTACTTTGATATAGGCTATCTTCAGGAATGCTTAAAGTATATCCACCAGCACCTTTTGTACTTGGGATTATAGTTACTTTAGATATTTTTTCCTTAGGTAAAAATATGGATGAAATTAAAGCATGTCCTATTTCGTGATAGGCAGTTATTTTTTTATCTTTATTTTTTATATAATCTCTATTTTGTTTCTCGTAACCTGCCAATACTACAGAAAAGGCTTTATCAACATGATAATCTTCAATCTTAACACTATTTTCTTTACAAGCTAATATAGCAGCTTCATTTAATAGATTTTCTATTTTAGCGCCAGAGAAATAAGCAGTTTTTTTGGCCCAATCTTTAATATTTATATTACCTATAGGTTTATTTTTTAAATGAAGATTAAGGATTTTTTCCCTAGCTACTACATCTGGTAAGTTTACCTCAATGTGTCTATCAAATCTACCTGGTCTTAATAGAGCTTCATCTAATATATCTAATCTATTTGTAGCCGCCATTATAATAATACCTTCTTTTTCATTAAAACCAGACATTTCTGTAAGCAGAGCATTTAAAGTTTGGTCTCTTTCTTCAGAACCACCAGCTTTTTCACTGGATCTTTTTTTACCAATTGCATCAATTTCGTCTATAAATATTACAGCTTTACCTTTACTTCTGGCTTTTTTAAATAATTGTCTAATACGACTGGCACCCACTCCTACATATACTTGGACAAAGTCAGAACCAGACATAGCATAGAAAGGAACTCCAGCTTCCCCAGCAACAGCTTTTGCCATTAAAGTTTTACCTGTACCTGGGTCACCATATAAAATAATTCCTTTAGGCATTCTAGCACCATAAGAAGAATACTTTTCAGGATTTTTCAAAAAGTCTACTATATCTTTTACACTTTCTTTAGCTTCTTCATTTCCTGCAACGCTGTCAAAATCAAGTTTTATATTTTCAACTTCATCCGCATCTAAAGAATCCACAGAAGAAAGTTTTTTATTTTTAAAAACAGCAGAATCCTTTAATCCAATAAAAACTATAGAAAGAACGGAAAGAACAAACAAGGATAGGGGAATTACTTCTTTAGGTGTGGTAGGAGAACTTTCAGATATTTTCACACCTTTTTTTAATAAATTTTCCTTAAAATTAATGGATCTTGGATTATCTGTTTCATAGATTTCCTTTGAATTTAGTTTTACTTTCATAGTAGGGGTATCTGTCATGTATACTGTAGATACTTTTTTTGCATTTAGATCTTTTAAAAATTCATTGTAGTCTCTATTTGTTTTTTTAGAACTATAGAAGTTAAAAGAAACCATAACTGCTATAGATAAAAGAGCAGTTAATATAGGTAAAATAATAATCTTATTTTTAATTTTATTCATTAAGTAACTCCTTTCTAACTAATAGGAATTTTAATATCTCTTTTAAACTTGTACAATAATACTATAATATTTTTAAAAATCAGTCTAATGATTATCATAAAAATTGTTAAAGTAATTTCTGGTATACTTAAAAGTTATTAGTAATAATTATATTAGTTTTAGTATGATTAATTTTAGTGTATACTTATTTATAAGTGAAAAAGTAGAGGGGGAAGTAATGGATGAAGGTATCATCTGTAAAAGTTACTTTAACAGAAGTAGATATAATGACTTTAATAAAGGATTATTTAAAAGTTTCTGGATTACATATTGAAAGTATTTCTCTAGGGGATTTTATAGAGATAAAAGGATCTTATACAAAGGGGATTTCTATACCTTTTTTTGCTAAATTAGCTTTAGGAAGTGTGGATAACAATACTTTAAATATAAGAATATTTAAAGTTAAGGTTATGAATTTACATATAATTGATACAATAAAAAAATTAGCTTTAAAACTATCTTTAAGTAGTTTTAAAGACTATGGTATATATGTTAAAAAAGAAAATATAAGATTAGATTTGGATATACTATCTAAAAAGATACCTTATACTTATTTTAAAATAGAAAAAATAAATCTATATAGTGGTTATATAGATGTTTTTGTAGATAATATAGTTTACTCTAAAGAAAATGAAAAAGAAGATAAAGAAGTTGAAGAAGAAAAGTTTTCTTTAAATAAAAAATATAAACCTATATATAAGAGGAAAGATAATTACTCTCTCACAAGAAAAAGTTTAAAGATTAAAGTACCTAATAAGTATAATAAATTTTTCGAGTATTCTATGCTTATACCAGATATAACAGTACTATTATATAGATTACTTAAAGACAAAAGAGTAGATGTGAAAACTAAAACTCTTGTGGTATCAGTATTAAGTTATATTGTTAGTCCAGTGGACATAATTCCATCTTTTATACCGTTCATAGGTAAAATTGATGATTTTGCTGTGGTGTTTTTTGGATTAAATAAAATAATAGAGGAAGTTCCAGAGGAAATTATTCTAGAAAACTGGGAAGGACAGGGGAATATAATATTTTTAGTAAAACAGGTAATAGGATATATATCAAATATAATAGGAACAGAAAATGTGAGAACACTTATGAAATTTGTTAATAATATTGTAGGGTTTATAAAGGAAAAATCTGACGGAAAAAGCAACTTAAAAGCGCAGAAACAGGAAAAGGATAAAGCTTATGAGGAGGTGGCATCTGCAGATGAAAAAAGTAATAATATACACTGATGGAGCTTGTAGAGGAAATGGTCAAGAAAATACCATAGGGGCTTATGGAATAGTTTTAATGTATGGTGAACATAAAAAAGAAATAAAAAAGGCTTTTAGGGATACAACTAATAATATTATGGAATTATCTGCAGTAGTAGAAGCACTTTCTTTATTAAAGGAACCTTGCAATGTAGAAGTTTATAGTGATTCTGCTTATGTTATAAATGCTATAAATCAAAAATGGCTGGATAATTGGAAAAAGAATAATTGGAAAACGGCCTCTAAATCTCCAGTTAAGAATAAGGAATTATGGGAAAATTTGGATGAATTATTAAAAAAACATTCTGTTAAGTTTATAAAAGTAAAGGGTCATTCAGATAATGAGTATAATAATAGATGTGATAAATTAGCAAATGAAGCTATGGATGAATTTAATGTTTAATATTTTACAAAAATGCATATCCTACATTTAGTATTAAAAATAAATAAAGGAGAGTGTAAAATATGAACAATAGATTTTTATCAGGTATTACTGCAGGTGCTATAATAGGTGCAACTGCTGGAATGTTAATAGTACCTCAGTTAGACAGAGGTACTAGAAGAAGACTAAAAAGAACAAGCAGAAATATGATGGGAATGGCAGGAAATATGATGGGAAATATGAGAGGAATAATGAGATAGAAAGATTTGGGGAAAGCCCCAAGTCTTTTTTATATACAATAAATACAAAAATGTACATTAAATTTGAAAAAATATGTAATTACTTTTATAAAAAATTTATCCTAATTGAAAAAATATGTTATAATGAGGTTATGAAAACTATAAAAAAAATTAACTATATTAATAGCGAGGAAGATACTTATGGAGATACTTTCTTTGGGGGAAAAAATTAAAAGAAGAAGAAAAGAACTAAATATGACATTAAAAGACTTAGCTGGAGATAGAATAACTCCAGGTCAGATAAGTCTTGTAGAATCAGGTAAATCAAATCCGAGTATGGATTTATTGGAATATTTGGCAGAAACATTAAATACGTCTATAGAATATTTCATGGAATCTGAGGATACTCAGGCAGAAAAAATATGTAAATATTATGAAAATATAGCGGAATCTCATATTATAAATGATAATTTAAATATATCAGAGCAATATATAGAGAAGTCTCTTTATTATGCAGAAAAGTATAACCTAGAATATAGAAAAGCTAGAAATCTTTATTTAAGAGGACTTATATACATGCATAAAGGAGATCTTCCTGTTGCGCAGCAATATCTTTTATCGTCAAACGTAATATTTATTAAAAATAATAACTATGAGGAAATAGTTAATACCTTTGTTAATTTGGGAAAGATAACAATATTTTTAAAAGCTTATCATTCTTCCTGCAGTTATTTTCAACAAGCAGAAAAGGTTTATGGTGATAATGATATAGGAAACGATGATCTTTTAGCAGAGATATATTATCATATAGCTTATACATATTTTAAGTTAGATAATATAAATAAAGCTATAGATTATTCTTATTTAGCAAAGGAAAAATATAGACAACTAAACAATAAAAAAGAATATGCAAACTCTCTTTTACTATTATCTCAACAGTATAGTGAAAAGGGAGAAATGGATAGGGCTATAAAATATTCTGAAAAAGCGTTAAATATATTTAAAGAAGTAGATGATGTATTATACACCTCTAAAATAGAAAATAACTTAGGTAAGTTATTTTATGAATTTGATAATTTAGAGGAGTCTTTTATACATTTTAATAGAGCTAAAGAGATAAGGGAATCTAATAAGGATCCGCTGCTTTTAGAAACTTTAATAAATATATGTGAAAATTACATAAAACAAAAGGATATTTATAACTGTAAACTAACATTAGATGAAATAATGAATAATTTAGAGAATGGAAATGAAATAGCTTTAGTAGATTATTATTTATTAAAGCATAGAGTGGAACTTCTTCAAGGGGATTTAGAAGAAGCAGAAAGTACACTTTTAATGGCACTAAACTTTGTTAAAAACATGCAAAATAAGGAAAGAATAGGAGAAATATCCATAATAATAGGTAAATTCTATATAGATAATGGAAATGACAAAGAAGCGGCTAAATATTTAAATGAAGGTGTAGAAATGTTCAAGGAAGTAGGATTATTAAAAGACATGTAAGTAGATTTATTTTGTGGATGGGTGAGATTTTATGGAGATACTTTCTGTAGGGCAAAAAATTAAAAGAGCTAGGGTTTATAAAGGATATACCCTAAAAGAACTATGTGGAGATACTATATCTGTTTCTAAAATGAGTTGTATAGAAAATGATAAGATAAAGCCAGATGATGAAATACTAAAAATTATATCAGAAAAATTAGAAATAGATATTAAGTATTTAAAAGCTGGAGTAAAAGAGCAACTTTTAGATAATATTGATAAACTTAAAGATAACAAAAATGCATCAGATTATGAAAAGATTCTAGAATATAATTTAAAGTATGCAGAAGAATATAAATATTATCATATAGCATTTTATATAATACATATGTTATTTAATCATTATTTAGAAAATAGTGAAATAGAGAAGCTACAACTTATAATATCTAAGTATTATGATTATTGGTTAAAATCTAGCATAGATGAAAATAAAATAATTTATTATATGGATATTGCTAAATTTTTCTTTGAAACTAAGGAATATATAGAAGCGGCTAGTTATTATAGGAGTATTAGAAAAATTGCGCACGAAAAAAATAATTATATATTATTATCTGAGGCTACCTATGATGAAGCGGCTTGTTATATAAGAATAAAAGAATTTGATAAGGCTTATGAAATAGCTGTAAGTCTTATAGATTTAATAGATTTTTTAGATAACAATATTAAAAAAGCAGAAGTTTATAAAATATTAGCTATTTTATCTTTAAGATTAGATAGAAAAAAATTTGAAAACTATGAAGAAAAATCTTACGTATTATATGGAAATGATTTAATTCATAAAGCAGATGCTACTTTTAAATATGCTACAGCTATGTTTGATATAGGTGAAAAGGATAAAGCAATAAATTACATAAATAAAGCTTTAGATTTATATCCTAAAAATAATACAAGAGCTTTTGTATCTTTTATGTTAGACACTATGAAGATTTTATTAAAAAATAATATATTATATAGAGCTCAAGAAATTTCAGACGAAATATTAAATTATGCTATAAAGATAAATAATATAAGATTTATAGAAAAAGCTTATTATTATAAAGCTATAATTTTAGAAAAGCAAGGAAGTTTAGATACTGCTGAAATGTATATGAATCTTTCTTTAGACTCTATACTAAAGTTTGGAACAAAACAAGAAATATATGAAAGATACATGAAGATGGGAAATATGTATCACAAAATGAAACAAGTAGGAGAGTCTATAAAATATTTTAATTTAGCGATTAAGCTTTCTAAAAAACTTTAGTGTATAAGAAAATTATGACTTAAAAGGGTGTTATATTATAAGCCTATTAAAAGGGGATATGTGTCTAGAAAGGCAACTCAATTCGCTAAGGGCTTCTAATTTGTTTTTGTAAAATATATTGGTAAAAATGAAACTCACTACCGTTCAAACAATCATTTTTCACCTAATATATTTTCAAAAAACAAATAAGAATTTCTAAGCTTTTTCGAATGTCTTTTACGTCACATATCCCTCTTTTTAATAGGCTAAAGTTAGTATAATTTTTAAAGATAATTTTTGCGGAGCATAGTAGAGGAAATTTTCTGTTTACTCTACGCTTATATATCAGTTCATAAATAAAGTAGTGTAATTATTTCTATAGATATCTATTTTTCTTAAAAGTATTTCTTGTTTTAATACCTTTAAATACTGGTGTGATAATTATAGAGTAAAGAACAGAGTGAAGATTATAGATATGGATTATTTTATTCTATCTATTTTCAGCAGCTCAGCAGCTATTAAAGGAGGTTCTTTAACAGTACATGAAAAAGAACAATGGCAATAATCTTTAAAAGAATATATTTTGAAGGTGCCTGGAATCCAAAAGGTTTTACTTGATTGTGGGCATTATATTCATGATTATGAGTATGAAAGAATTGCATTTAAAAGCAAGGAATTTATTAAAAGCGTTATACTTGTAAAATAAATATACTCATTAATAGAAAGGATGATTTTTATGGAAATTAACTACTTGAGTATAATTACTTTGATTATTAACTTAGTTTTATTATTTTTAATCATCATAGTAATATTTAAAGAAATCCAAAGTGTTAAACACTTTATCAAAAGGAATAAAGAGATGGATAAAAAATTAGATATCATTATGAAAAGATTAGAAAATAAAGAAGATAATTAAACCTTATGTGAAATATTGTAAAGCAAGAGGAGGCAATAATATGCTTTATAGAGTGGATGTACTTTTATTTGATAAGTTTGAAACATTGGATGTATTTGGCCCTGTTGAAATACTTGGGAGTATTCCAGATATTTTTAAATTAAATTTCATATCTCCTGAGGGAGGAATTGTTGAAAGTTCTCAAAATGTAAGAGTAGATACCAACTTGTATACAAATGAAAATGATATAGAGAAAATCTTACTTGTTCCAGGAGGGATTGGAACAAGAGAAAAAATTGATGATAATAATTTTATTAATTTCATTGAAAATATTTCTAATCAATCAAAATACATAATTAGTATATGCACAGGTTCGGCTTTACTTGCTAAAACTGGAATATTAAATAAGAAAAAAGCAACAACAAATAAATGTGCATTTAAGTGGGTTACAGAGCAAGGTAAGGATGTATTGTGGGTAAAAGAATCAAGATGGGTAAAGGATGGTAATATATATACATCTTCAGGGGTATCTGCTGGAATGGATATGACATTAGGTTTTATAGCAGACATTATTGGAAAAACAAAAGCATTAGAGATTAGTCAAAGAATTGAATATTTCTGGAATGAAGATAGTAAATATGATCCATTCTCTAAGATGTATGAATAATTTATTTATATAAAATGCTTTATGTAGAATATTTTTATTAACTGTATTAGTAGTGATTAATGAATTTACAGGATAACGTGAACTTTTTATATAGCTTTTGCAGATTGTATCTAAAATTTATAAGTATAGCCATGCGATAAAAGTAATCTTTTGTGTATTCAATTAATATGATGATAGTGAAGAAAAATTTTAAAAGGAGAATTCACTATGCTATCTAGACGTGAGTTTATACGACAATCATTAGAGCTACATCTTTTTTTTGGCAGAATTATGAAGGAACACTCCTTCTTTTTACAAATAGGTTTTACACCTAAAGATTCAAGACTTATGCAGCAGGCGAACGCTTTTAGAATGGAATTTGATAGACTTTTAGCTGATGCTATATCCCTTTCTAATGGTGTTGTTAGCAATAATGTATTAAAATCTGGTGAAGTAGTAACACCATTTACATTAAAAGCTGAAATGGCTTCAGCATATTTTACAGGAGTGAATATTCCAATTAGATTGACTGAAGCAGAAGAAGGATTAAGGGGTGATAGCTCAACGAAAGTTAATCCTATGCTTGAAGAGAGAGTATCTATGCTTAATCAAAGAGCAATGGGACTAACTAGAGCTTTAGCACAGTTTAAGACTAAAATACTATCAGATGTTATATGTTGCAGAATATTTACAGTTAATTACCCTTTACTTATAGATCATATTTTAAGGGAAGCAAAATTCTATTTTCAGTTAGTTAGAAGACTACAAAATCGTGAAGAAATCGATTTAGAAAAAGAAGCTTATGAACAAGAGACCTTCTGGAACAGAATTATGGCCGAACATTCAAAATTTATTAGAGGTCTTCTTGACCCAACTGAAGATGAACTTATAAAGACAGCAAATAACTTTGGAAATGAATTTGATGAGTTGACAGAAGAGGCAAAGGAAGCCATGGATAATGCAATGGCAATTTCAAAAGTTACAGATGATAGCCTTAAAGCAACTATAGAAATAAAGAAATTTAAGGCACAAGGTACTCAAGGATTGGTAGAATGTAAAATCAGGTCAATAATAATACCGTTACTAGGTGACCATACTCTACGTGAAGCAAGTCACTATTTACGTTTATTAAAAATATTTGAAAAAAGTGTATAAAATTTAATGGTATATAAGCATGGATAGAAATATCGATGCTTATTTATTTTGTGACAATATGCCAAATATTTATACAAGTACAAGTTATAATTCGTAGAGTATATTTTAGTAAAAAACGAATTAGAATCTTTTATGGAAGTGAATCGTCTTTATAACTACCTATCTATTTTTAAAATTAAGGGTAGCATAACTATCTTTTAAGTCATAATTTTCTTATTCTCCCTCTTGAAAGTAGAATTTTTTTGAATATAATAGTAATTAAATAATCTATGCATATTAAATTAAATTTTGAAAATATTTAAATATGTAGGGATAAAAAAATTAAAGAATTAGAACAAGAAAATAAAAAAACTAAGAGAACAATTAGAAGTTATTAGAGGTAAACCATATGAAAAAAATATAGGCATGGCAAGTGACGTTGTACTTTGCACACGATATATAAAAGGGAGGTAATTTTATGGATATTGAAAAATTAACTTTGAAGGTACAGCAAGCTATAAATGATTCTCAACTTGTTGCAGTTAAGTATAATCATCAACAGATTGATACTATACATTTATTTTCAGCTTTAATTTCTCAGGATGATGGATTAATTCCTAATATTTTAGGGAAAATGGGAGTGAATATAAGAGACATTAATGCTGAAACTAATAGAGTTTTAGATAGTATGCCTAAAGTATTAGGTGAGGGAGCACAGTCTTCTTCAGTGTATCCTACTAGGAGATTTGAAGAGGTTTTTGTAAAGGCGGAAAGTATAGCAAAGGATTTTAAAGATTCATATATAAGTGTAGAACATGTTTTATTGGCTATAATGGATGTGGACAAAAATAATGTTCTTCCTATATTAGAAAAATTCGGAGTGAAAAAATCAGAGTTTTTAAAGGCATTATCAGCTGTTAGAGGAAGTCAAAGGGTTGATACCCAAGATCCGGAAGGAACCTATGAAGCTTTGGTGAAATATGGTAGAAATTTAGTTGAAGAAGCTAAAAAACATAAATTGGACCCTGTTATAGGAAGAGATGAAGAAATAAGAAGAGTTGTAAGAATTTTATCTAGAAGAACTAAGAATAATCCTGTACTTATTGGAGAACCGGGTGTAGGTAAAACTGCTATTGTAGAAGGATTGGCAGAGAGAATTGTCAGAGGAGATGTACCAGAAAGTCTAAAAAATAAAATAATATTTTCTTTAGATATGGGCGCACTTATTGCAGGTGCAAAATATAGAGGGGAATTTGAAGAAAGATTAAAAGCAGTATTAAAAGAAGTTCAAAATAGTGAAGGAAGAATAATTTTATTTATAGATGAAATCCATACTATAGTAGGGGCAGGTAAAACAGAGGGCTCTATGGATGCAGGAAATTTAATAAAACCTATGCTTGCTAGAGGAGAACTTCATTGTATTGGAGCTACTACTTTTGATGAATATAGACAGTATATAGAAAAAGATAAAGCTTTAGAGAGAAGATTTCAACCTGTAATAACAGATGAACCTACAGTAGAGGATACAGTATCTATATTAAGAGGTCTTAAGGAAAGATTTGAAATATATCATGGAATAAGAATACATGATTCAGCTATTGTAGCTGCAGCTAAACTCTCTAGCAGATATATTACAGATAGATATCTCCCAGACAAAGCAATAGATTTAATAGATGAAGCTTGCGCTATGATAAGAACAGATATAGATAGTATGCCAACGGAAATGGATTCGATGAAAAGGAAGATATTCCAGTTAGAAATAGAAAAAGAAGCATTATCTAAAGAAAGAGATGTGGCTTCAAAGGAAAGATTAGAAGTCCTAGAAAAGGAACTAAGTGAATTAAAAGAGAAAGATAAAGAAATGACAGCTAAGTATGAAAATGAAAAATCTCATATAACAAAAATAAGAGATTTAAAAGAAAAGCTAGATGATGTTAGGGGACAAATGGAAAAGGCCGAAAGAGAATATGATTTAAATAAAGTGGCAGAGCTAAAATATGGCTTAATACCAACCCTTCAAAGAGAGATAGAAGAAAAAGAAAAGTTAATAAAAGAAAATAGTAATGGAAATGCTATGCTAAAAGAAGAGGTTACAGAACAGGAAATTTCTGAAATAATCTCTAAATGGACTGGTATACCTGTAACAAGATTAGTTGAAACCGAAAGACAAAAATTATTACAATTGGGAGATCAACTAGAAACTAGAGTAATAGGCCAAAGTGAGGCAGTAAAAGCAGTAACTAATGCAGTTATAAGAGCTAGAGCAGGATTAAAAGATCCAAGAAAACCCATAGGATCATTTATATTCTTAGGGCCTACTGGGGTAGGAAAAACAGAACTTGCTAAAACTTTAGCTAGAACTTTATTTGATACAGAAGAAAATATAATAAGAATAGATATGTCTGAATATATGGAAAAATATTCAGTATCAAGACTTATAGGAGCTCCTCCAGGATATGTAGGATATGAAGAAGGAGGTCAGTTAACAGAAGCGGTTAGAAGAAAACCTTATAGTGTTATATTATTTGACGAAATAGAAAAAGCTCATGACGATGTATTTAATATATTTCTTCAAATATTAGACGATGGAAGACTTACAGACAATAAAGGAAAGGTTATAGATTTTAAAAATACTATAATTATAATGACTTCTAATCTGGGAAGTAACTATTTATTAGATAATGAAAGTAAAGAAGGCATAGACGAAAGTGTAAGAGTAAGAGTAAAAGAAGCTTTAAAGGCTAGATTTAAACCAGAATTTTTAAATAGAGTAGATGACATCATAATGTTTAAACCTCTTACAGTAGAAGACATTAAGAGAATAATAGATATATTCTTAGATGATATAAGAAAAAGACTTAAAGATAAGAATATACAGCTTAAGATTACAGATAGTGCCAAAGATATCATGGCCAAAGAAGGATATGATCCAATATATGGTGCAAGACCATTAAAGAGATATATAGAGGATACTATAGAAACAGAAATAGCAAAACAAATAATAGCAGGAAACATATACGAAGGTACTACTGTTGGAGTAGACATAAAAGGAGAGTCAATAGTTATAGAAAGAATCTAAGGAAATTATGACTTAACAGTCTTTAAAGGCTGAAAATTAAAACAAGAAATACTTTTAGTCAATAAATAGCTATAAAAATAAAGAATACTAATATTTGTGTACTAATATTTAAGCTAACGCTCTAATGCCACGTCCTGTGGCAACAGAGCTAAGTAAACGTCCTATTTACTTCACGCCTAAATATTAGTCCACAAATAAAGTATTCTAATTATTTTTCTAGATATCTATTTTCTCTAAAAGTATTTCTTGTTTTAATACCTTTAAAGGTTGTTATAATAATTTCCTATTGAAGGAAAAAACCACAAAAGGATGATTTTGTTCCGCTTAAGTCGTAATTCTCTTAAATTAAGCTTTACTTTCTCTATTAACTATAAATTCTTTTGCTTTAAATTCTAGATTATCATCTAAAGGATCTAGTTTTATATCTTCACCATATTTATTTTTTAAAGCAGTAGAAAGAAGTCTGTCTGCTAATTCTGGGTTTTTGGAAAGTAGAGAACCATGGAAATAAGTTCCAAAGGTGTTTTTATAGATACAACCTTCTTGTTGATCTTCACCATTATTACCATAACCGGCTATAACTTTGCCTAAAGGTTTTAAATTTCCTATATAGGTTCTTCCAGAATGATTTTCAAAGCCTACATAGGTTTCATTAAAATCTTCATTTTTTATTACTGTGTTTCCTATAAATCTAGTGTCTCCACCCTCAGTGTATATATCTAATATATTTAGTCCATCAAGTTTTTCACCTTCTGGTGTAGTATAATATTTACCTAATAATTGATAGCCACCACAGATAGCTAATAAAACTTTTCCTCTTTCTATGTATTCTGTAAGGTCATCTTTTTTAGTTTCTACCATATCTTTTGAAACTATGGCCTGTTCATAATCCTGACCTCCTCCAAATAGAGTTATATCATATTTATCTATAGGAAAGCTATCTTTTATGGAAACATTAGATACATTTATTTTTATACCTCTTTGCTGAGCTCTATATTTTAATACTAGAATATTGCCTATATCCCCATATACATTTAATAAATCAGGGTATAGATGACATATATTAAGTTCCATGTATTTCACCTTCTTTACATTAGTTTAAAATGTTTAATTTAATTGTTTTATATATTAATTACCATAATTTTTTAATATATCCTTTAGAATTTAGAAATTTTCTAAAAGATGTCATAGCAGTGTATGTGGCTAAAATATATACTGTTTCTTCCTTGCAACTTTTTATATCCTCTAATAAATCATCATGATTTTGAGATAGTTTAAATGTTTCATTTGGGAGACCTGCTACTTTTAATCTTATAGCCATATCATATAATCTAACACCAGAGATTAGTATATTATCTATATCTAGAGAATTTAATTTTTCAAATTTTACATCCCATATCCAAGATACATCTCTACCATCTGCATAGTTATCATTTAAAAGTAGGGCTAAATTTATTTTTTTCTTATCTAAAACTATAGTATTTATGGCTTGATCATATCCAGCAGGATTTTTAACTAATATTATTTTAACATCTTTACCTTCTATGTTTATGCTTTCTTGTCTACCAAAACTACTTTTTTGACTCTTTAATGAATTAAATATAATGGATTTTTCTATACCTAATGTTTTAGCCATAGAATAAGCACATAGGGCATTATAAACATTGTATAGACCAGGTTGATTTATGTAATATTCTTGATTATCCATTATAACCAAAGATCCTTCTGGTGTTAAATCTTCTACTTCATCTAAAGAAAAGGTTAGGTTAGGTCTTTTGTATCCACAGCTTTCACAGTAGTAGTTGCCTAAATGATTATAAGTTAAAAATTCATAGGAATAAGGATGTTTACATTTTTTACAAAACTTTGAGTCAGCATTTACATCTATTACAGTATCAGCGTTTTTAGAGTGGGAAAATCCATAATATAAAACTTTATTAGGAAGAGAATTATTTAAATCACCTAAAAGTGATTCGTCTCCGTTTAATATAAGTTTTGAATTTGGAGATTTTTCAATACCCTCTAATATTTTTTTCAAAGTAGTATAAACTTCTCCATATCTATCTAGTTGATCTCTAAATAAGTTTGTTATAGTTATTATTTCAGGAGATACATATTCTGTAATAAATTTTACATTGGCTTCATCTACTTCTATAACTGCATACTTTTCTTCTTTATTATTGAAAGAAAAATTTTCTACAAAACAAGCTACTATGCCTGGAAACATGTTTGCACCAGTACTATTGGATATTACAAATTTATTACTGTCTTTAATCATATTGTATATCATACTAGTTGTAGTAGTTTTACCATTAGTCCCTGTTACAAGGATTATTTTATAATCCTTAGCTACTGTTTTTAATATTTTTCTATCTAATTTTAAAGCAACTCTTCCTGGAAAGTTGGTTCCACCTTTAAAAAGTGTTTTAGATAGTTTTAGCACTATTTTTGAAATCATTATACTGAAAAAAGATTTTATATTAATTTTACACACTTCCTTTTTGAATTTTTAAATAAATAAGATTACAACTACCTATTATAATATAACTTTAACTATTTTACATTAATATTAATAAAATGTTCAGTTAATTTTTGTGAATTATTATTTTATTAATGTGAATTACTAGTTAATTTTCAATCATTATAAATATATAAATACCCTAAATACCATAGATTAAAAGTATTATAAAATTAGTGTTTAAATTTCATGTATTGTACTTTTTATATTTAGTTTAATTAAAATCTTTAAATGTAATTAATACATGTAGATTAGAATATATATTAATTGAATCAATTTATATTTAAGGAGAAGAATGTATCCTTTAAAATTTAATAATATATATTTAAATAAAGTATGGGGTGGAAGAGGCTTAAAAAAATTTAGAGATAATCTTCCTAAAGGAGATATAGGTGAAAGTTGGGATATAGCATTTCACCAAGACTTAATAAGTGTAATTAAAAATGGAGAACTTAAGGGGAAAACATTAAAAGATGCTATAGACTTATATAAAAATAAACTAATGGGAGATTGTATATTTGATAGGTATAAAGATTTTCCATTACTTTTAAAAATAATAAGTGCAGAAAAAAAATTGTCTATACAAGTACATCCAGGTGAAAAAGATATTTTAGATTCAAAGGAAAGTCCCAAAAAAGAAGCCTGGTATGTTATGGAAGCTAAAGTGGGTTCTTATATAATTTTAGGTAGCAAAATAAAAGATAAAGCTGTAATTAGGAAGGTTATAGATAATGGTACAGTTGAAGATTATTTATATAAAGTACCAGTAAAAAAGGGAGATGTATTTTATATAGATAGTGGAATGATTCATGCTATAGGTAAAGGAGTTACATTAATTGAAATTCAAGAAAACAGTGACACAACCTATAGATTATATGATTACAATAGAGGAAGAAAACTAGATTTAGAAAAAGGAATGAATTGTGTAAATTTAGATATTAAACCTAATAAAAAATCAGGCTTAAAAGTGCAATTAAAAAATTGTAGTAAAACCTATTGCTTTTTGTCAGAGGCTTTTGCTATGGAAAAATATGAAGTATATTATTTCTTAAAAGAAAAAAGTGATAAAGAAAGGTTTTTTATTTTTACCTGTGTAGATGGACAAGGACAAATTAATTATAGTGAAGGGCGACAAAATTTAAATAGAGGAGATAGTATACTCATACCTGCTTATATGGGCGATTATACATTAAGAGGTAATATGAATTTGTTGAAATTTTATATACCTGATATAGAAAAGTCTATTAATAGTATTGTAAATATAATAAAATGTTAAATAAATTTTATCCGATGACTACCCGCTCTAATACTCCCATCTTCTTCAAAGTGGGAGTATTAGAGCGGCTACGTCCCTGGATAACCATTTCCTAAGCTTCAGAGGGAGTAAAAACTCCCTCTGAAGCCAAGAACTCTGTTTATGTTGTTGCTTTTAAATAGTATAAGTTAGAAGAAGGGGGTATGGTATAAATAGAGATTTAGAAGATGATGTATGAAAATAGAGTTAATTTTAATATGGTAAAGATAGAAAATACACGTATAGACTAATGTTTATTAGGTGTATTTTTTATTTTTGCTATATTTTAAATCTATTTTATGTTAAGTTCCTCTTTTTTTAAATAAGTTTTTACACTGTATTTTTAGTTAAAAAATATAGTGAATATTATATAAATAATGAAAATTTAAAATTAATACTATATACTTAATATACGATAAACATATTAATATATAAATAGAGAAGAGAGGGAGTTTAAGATGTATAGAAAAAGATTAAAATTAAAGACTGTATGTGTTTTTATTCTTGTTTTATTTATTAATATATTGTTTATTTCCTGCAAAGGCGGAAATAGCAATAAGGGTATTGTAGTAGAAAAATGGGATAATTTTTATGAAGGAAACAATATACATTTTTATTATAGTGATGGCAAAAGTCCAAACCCTCAACAATTAAAATCCAAATATTCTTTAGATAAACTTACATCAAAAGGAAAAGATGATTTGGGTAAGGCCTTAAAGATGACTAGTTGGTTAAATAGTAAATTGAAGTTTTCTAAAAACAGTATAAAGACAGAAGAGGATCCTTTAGCTATATTAGAAAAATATAAAGAGGGGGAGACTGTTTCAGATAAAGAATTTAATGAAATTTTTACAGAGGCTATTTCTTCTGTTGGAATATATTCAAGAATAGGGGAATTTAGAGTTAAGGACGCTCAGCATAGCAAGAAAGATGATTTTTTCATGGTTTCAGAAATTTGGAGCGATAAATATAAAAAATGGATAATGATAGATGTAGTTAATTCATGTTATATGTCTAAAGCTGGAGTACCTTTAAGTGCTATAGAAATTTTGAATAATGGAATAAGTGACCTAGAAATAAATGGAGTTAAAGATAAAAATAAATATATTAAAAAAATGGAGAGATATTTTTTTAGCTACACTATAGGTATTGACAATAATATTCATGATGGAGTTAAAAGTAATTCATATATTACTTATATACAAAATGGACAATTACCAGAATTGAAAACTATTAAGGGATATATTAAACCAACTATTTTTGTAAATAATGACTCTTTATTTACTATTTCACCTAAAACTCAGTATAAAGATCTACAAAATGATAAAAAACCCACTCTAATAATATCTAAAAAGAATACTGAAGGAAAAGAAGAAGAAACTCCAAGTTTTTATGTGGCTTCTTTTAAAGATAGTGTTATGGTTAAGGAGTTTTATATAAGTGTCAATGGAGCAGATTTTGGTAAGGTAAACAATATTTTTGAACTAAAATTAAAAGAAGGGCAAAATTCTATAAAATTATCAGAAAATGGTAAGGATGTCGTGAGGGAAGTAATAGTGAATTATAAAAAGTAATAAAGATTATTATTTTCTTATATGTTTATTAATATATTTGTATAAGTCATAAAAAATAGTATAATATAGGGGTATTAAATAAAAAAGAGAGCGAGGAGTTAGGTCAATGCTACTAATATTAAAAGCAATAATAATAGGAATAGTAGAAGGTATAACGGAATTTCTACCAGTATCCTCTACAGGGCATATGATAATAGCCGGATCCCTTATAGGATTTGATGGAACAGTGTATAGAAAAGCTTATACAGATATGTTTAGTGTTGTTATACAATTAGGAGCTATATTAGCGGTGGTGGTTTTATATTGGGACAAAATTATGAGTACTCTTAAAAACTTTTTACCAAGTGATAGGGTACCAGTAAAAAAATGTGGTTTAAAATTTTGGATTAACATAGGAATTGCATCTATACCAGCAGCGGCTATAGGAATGCCATTTAATGATAAAATAGAAGAAAAATTATTTTATCCATTACCTGTAACTATAGCTTTAATTGTAGGCGCTATATGGATGATATATGCGGAAAATAGATATAGAAATAATTCTAAAACTACTAGTATAGATGATATAAATGCTAAACAAGCTATTATTATAGGATTGTTTCAATGCCTAGCATTATGGCCAGGTATGTCTAGATCAGCATCTACAATAATAGGAGCTTGGATAGTTGGGCTATCTACAGTGGCAGCAGCGGAATTTTCATTCTTTTTAGCTATACCAGCAATGATAGGGGCATCAGGGATGTCATTAATAAAGCATAATGTATTTAGTACATGCTCTTCTATAGAATTAATAGCTTTAGCAGCTGGATTTATAGTATCTTTTATAGTAGCTCTTGTAGTAATAGATAAATTTATAGCATTTTTAAAGAAAAAACCAATGAAAGTTTTTGCTATATATAGAATAGCTTTAGGAATAGTTTTAATGGTTCTTATATATTCCAATATAATAAAGTGGCATTAAAATATTAAAAAGTGTTGTTACATAGGACTATTAGCAATGTAAATTTGCTAATAGTCCTATGTTTTTATATGATATTAAAGATAACTGTACCCAGTGTGTCTATATATAAAAAATTAAAAAATATGAAGGATATTAAAGAATTATAAAAATAATTTTATTATATTAGGTATGAGAGGACAAATATGGCTGAAAGCTGTGATAGAATATTAATTGTCGTCGCGAGATGACAGGTCAACAAAAACAAAAAAGTGTTGACCAAGATAAAAAAATGTGCTAATATTATTAAGCACTGAGAAATGGTCTTTGAAAATTAAACAGAGAATTAACAAGAAACATTCTTGTAACAGCCAGT
>OGSC01000450.1_pt1 | contig 19803 bp, 19 predicted proteins | sample 1573751 | NCBI WGS metagenome assembly OGSC01 (sample SAMN03295840, study PRJEB24534) | human gut metagenome | isolation source: fecal sample 8 from infant 5 | host: Homo sapiens | place: USA: Pittsburgh, PA | collected 2014-07
TGAAAAGCCATCATAAGTGAGTGATGGCTTTTATTTATTTTATACTTATAAATTCTTCTATTATGTATATTTATTAATATATATGTTCAAATATACACATTAATTTAGTGAGCTTAAGATGATTAATAATATTTCTAATGTCCAAATCTACAGCAGTGTAAACGTTAAAAACAGGTTATGAATTAACTTAAATTGTTTTTAAATACTGATTTTATATTCAAGTAGATTTAAAAGTTTGCTAAAGTGTAAATGTAAACATTTTAATAAATTTTTAAAGAAAGGAGAGAAATATTATATACGGAATAATTATTGATTTTACAATTTTTTCAACTTAAATTCAAGCCTTTATGTAAAAATTATAGGTTATATTTAAACAAAATAAAGCTATGTTTAAAAAGGAGATGTTATTAGTGAAAGATTTAATAGTAGACAAAATGCAAATGTTCGCCAAAGCTATAATTGTTCCCGTATTATTTTTGCCTATTGTAGGTGTAATTTTGGCTTTATCTTCTATTTTAAGTAATCCATCTATTGTAGGAGAAAGTGGGTTCCTAATGAACATAGGTAAATTCATTAGTAGTGGACTTTGGCCCATTATGACAAATTTAAGTATTATTTTCTGTGTGGGAATAGCTATGGGATTAGCAAAAGAAAAGAAAGCAGAGGCGGCACTAGTAGCAGTATTTTCATATTTAGTATATTTGGGAGCTAATAGCCAATGGCTTACTCTAACAGGAAAGTTAGTAGAATATAAGATTCCAGCAGATTTATATGGAACTGGACAGACTCTACAACTAGGATTTCAAGTAATAGACATGGGAGTTTTTCTAGGAATGATTCTTGGTGTGGTAGTGGCAATTATTCATAATAAATATTGTAATAAGGAATTCCCAGGAGCCTTTGGATTATATGGAAATACTAAATTAGTATTTATAGTTTTAACTCCTATTACATTAATATTAGCAGTAGTGTTTAGTTATATTTGGCCTGTAGTAGCTGCTGGTATTAGCGCGTTAACAGGTTTTATAAATGCAGCTGGAGCTATAGGAGTATTTTTATACGGATTTTTGAATAGATTCTTAATTCCAACTGGATTACATCATTTAATATGGACACCATTTTCTTACTCTAACATTGGAGGGGAATTGGTTATAAATGGACAAAAATACTATGGAGCTTACAATATATTCTTAGCACAGCTAACTGACCCATCTATAAAGATTTTTGATCCATCAGCAAAATATTTACAGTATGGTATGGTTAAAATGTTTGGATTGGCAGGAGCAGCCTTAGCTTTTTATAAAACATCTAAACCTGAAAACAAAGTTAAATTAAAGTCTATTTTGATACCAGCAGTAGCAACATCAATATTAGTTGGAATCACAGAGCCTTTAGAATTCACATTTTTGTTTGTAGCACCATTTTTATGGGTAGTGCACTCAGCATTGGATGGTATATTCGAAGCTATAGTTTCATTATTAGGAGTTAGAACCTTTGCGGCAAATGGATTTATAGATTTTATAGCTTATAATTTACCAGCAGGAATCGCTAAAACTAAATGGCCTATATTCATAGCTGTTGGATTAGTACAATTAGCAGTGTATTTCTTTGTATTTAAATTCTTAATTAAAAAATTTAATCTTAAAACTCCTGGTAGAGAGGATAAGGAAGTAAAGTTAGTAACTAAAAAAGATTTTAAAGAAAATTTGGCTAAATCTTCAGGAGAGGTTGCTGCATCTAAAGATTCAGATTTGGCAGGGATAGTAGTTGAAGCCTTAGGTGGGAAAGAAAATATAGAAAGTGTTGATAATTGTTTTACACGTTTAAGGTTAAAACTTAAAAATATAGATCTAGTTGATGAAACAGCTTTAAAAGGAACTGGAGCAGCTGGGGTAATAAAGAAAGGTAATAACGTTCAAGTGATATATGGACCAAAAGTAAATGGAATTAGAAATATAGTAGATAAATATCTTGGTAATTAATATTAGAAAAATTCAAAACGAATTACTATTTAACTTAACTTGTTTTTTTATAAGGCTTTTGTATTTAAATAGACTAAAAAGTTTGCTAAATTATAATCATAAACATTTGATATCAAAAATTTATGGTACAAAGAAAATTGATGAGATATCCTTAAAAGAAATTGCAACATATTGCTTAATAAATAAAAATACTTTTTAAATAAGTACCTAAAATTAAGCAAACAAATGAAGTTAAGGATGTAGTCAAAACAATTAATGGTAAATAATTTATAATATGAAAATAAATACAAAATAAAATTAGAAAGAAGGAATAACTATGAAAAAATTCTCAGTAACAATAGCCGGTGGTGGAAGTACATTTACGCCAGGAATAATATTAATGCTGTTAGATAACTTGGATAAATTTCCTATAAAAAAATTAAAGCTATACGATAATGATAAAGAAAGACAAGAAGTAGTTGCTGGAGCTTGTAAGGTTATTTTAAAAGAAAAAGCACCAGAAATTGAATTTTTAGCTACAGTAGATCCAGAGGAAGCTTTTACAGATATAGACTTTGTTATGGCTCATATAAGAGTAGGTAAATATGCAATGCGTGAATTAGATGAAAAAATTCCTTTGAAATATGATGTACTTGGACAAGAAACTTGTGGTCCAGGAGGAATGGCTTATGGTATGAGGTCTATTGGTGGAGTTATTGAAATACTCGATTATATGGAAAAATATTCACCAAATGCATGGATGTTAAATTACTCTAATCCAGCAGCAATAGTTGCAGAAGCTACTAGAAGATTAAGACCTAATTCAAAGATATTAAACATATGTGATATGCCAATAGGTATAGAAGTACGTATGGCAGAAATTTTAGGATTAGAGTCAAGAAAGGATATGTCAGTTCGCTATTATGGACTTAATCATTTTGGCTGGTGGACAGACATACGTGACAAAGATGGAAATGATTTAATGCCAAAAATAAAAGAACACGTTTCTAAACATGGCTATGTAGTTGATAAGGGAGACAGCCAACATATTGAAGCAAGTTGGAATGATACCTTTGCTAAAGCAAAAGATGTATATGCTGTTGATCCAGATACATTGCCTAACACTTATTTAAAATATTATTTATTCCAAGATTATGTTGTTAAACATGCTAATAAAGAATATACAAGAGCAAATGAAGTAATGGATGGAAGAGAAAAATTTGTATTTGGAGAATGTAGAAAAGTTATAGAAAAACAATCTACAGAAGGTTGTGAACTTCACATAGATGAACATGCTTCTTATATAGTTGACCTTGCAAGAGCTATAGCATACAATACAAAGGAAAGAATGTTGTTAATTGTAGAAAACAATGGTATAATTGAAAATTTTGATCCTACAGCTATGGTTGAAGTACCTTGTATTCTTGGAAGCAATGGACCAGAACCATTATCAGTAGGTAAGATTCCACAATTCCAAAAAGGATTAATGGAACAACAAGTATCTGTAGAAAAGTTAGTAGTTGAAGCTTGGATAGAAAAATCTTATCAAAAATTATGGCAAGCTATTACACTTTCTAAGACAGTAACTAGTGCATCTGTTGCTAAGAATATTTTAGATGATTTAATTGAAGCAAATAAGGATTATTGGCCTGAATTAAAGTAGTATTTAGAGATAATTTATTATATTTTTTATAAAATACGAGATAATAGGAACAATCAAAAGAGACTGGCAAAAGTAGGTTAAAACCTATTTTAGACAGTCTTTTTTGAAAATTATACATTTGTAATAAAGTAAAAACTAAAACAGTTTATATATAGTTAAATAAATTATAGACTACATAGATTATATATGTATTGTGTATAGAATAAGTAAAAAGTTTTGTGTAGTAATATACACGAGATATTATTAGGAGGAATTAAATGTTTAAAAAATTTAAATCTTTTTTATCTAATGATAAATCAGATATTCAACAAGAAAATTTAAATGAAGTATTTGTAAGTCCTATTTCTGGAGAAATAATAAGTCTAGATGATGTTCCAGATGAGGTATTTTCACAAAGAATGATGGGAGATGGGTTTGCCATACAACCTGAAAATGGAGATGTATTTTCACCAGTGGATGGAACGATTACAGCAGTTTTTCCTACTAAACATGCTATCTCTATAAAAAGCAAATCCGGAGTTGAGATTTTAATCCATTTTGGATTAGATACAGTTAACTTAAATGGAGAAGGTTTTCAGGTCTATGTTGAGGAAGGAAGTGTAGTAAAGGCAGGGGAGATCTTATTAAAGGTTAATATCGAGGAAATAAAGAATAAAGTGCCCTCTGTTGTTGTTCCTATAATATTTATGGAGCTTAATGGAAAGAGTTTTAGTTATAATATTGGAAAGGTTGCGGCTAAAGAACAGAATGTAATAACCTTAAAATAACATCTTGTTAATTTTTATAAAGTATATGTACATATTTTGAATTCTAACTATGATAATTATATATTTTAAGTTTATTAGTTTATAAAAATTTCTAACACATGTTCCTTTGTTATATTTATTTTCTAGTATTTAATAAATGTATTACTTAATATTTTAGTAATGAAAATATCTATAGGTAAGTAGCTTAGTCAAGTAGTCATTACTTTTAATTCAGCAGAATGTGAGATATAATATAGTAATGCAATTAAAATAATATTTATCAATTAAATAGTAAGGTCTTTATAACAGAGGTGAAGTATATGAAGTTAGATATTAGTAAGATTGTAGATAAATATCACTTAAGCAAAGTAGAAGAGAATATATTAATTTATATTATAAATAATATAGACCATGTTAAAGAAATAGGGGTAAGAGGAGTAGCAAAGGAACACTACACCTCTACTACCACTATTGTGAATTTAGCAAAAAAAATAGGGTATTCTGGATTCTTAGATATGTATTATAATTTAAGTTTTACTTTGAAGGATAAGAGAAATTATTTTAATAGCGGAAAAAATAATAAATATTATGGAGTAGAATTAGAAGAACTGTTAGCACTAATAGAAGATAAAGATATAAGTGATTTTATAGATTTATTAATAAAAAATAAAAATGAAGTTATATATACTAATGGGTTAGCATTTTCATACTTTATTGCACAATATTTTACTAGAAAACTTATAGTTCTTGGTTTTAAATGTATTTATTCTGAAGCATATGAAAGTTATGATGTAAATGCTATAAAAGCTAAATTACTAATAGCTATTTCTAAATCAGGTGAAACAGATTTTATAGTAAGGGCTTCTGAATCTGCTAAGAAAAATGGAATAAAAATAGTTTCTTTTACAGGAGAAGCAGAAAATACATTAGCTAAAATGTCTGATATTAACTTTAAAATATATGATATGCATACTATAGATGATCGGAATAAATTGTCTAATTCATTCTATCCTAATACATTAATGCTATTTGAATTTTTAATAGGTAAATATTTAGAAAGAATTAAAGTTGATTCAGTTTAATACCAAAAATTTAGTATTGGATTTCATCATAATGTTTTATTTCATTGGTATATTTTTTAATCTTATTAAGGAGATAAGCTTTGTATTTTTATCGAATCCAATATGAAGTTCTTGTCCATATTTATCAAGATCAGTTACCCATCTTACTTGTTTCATATAATCAACTTTTCCAGTGCCATAGGCTTTAATAACATCATTATATGCTGATTTTAAAGTGATATCTTTTGATAATACTAGAGTGCTTTTGCATGAATCTTTTACCTTTTTTATTTCAAATTCCATTTAATAAATGGGTTGTTTAATATTAAAATAACTTGTTTTATATAATAAACTGTGTTATTCTTAATAAGAACTTAAATTAAGAGTAAATAATGTAACACAAATATATTTCAATTAGTACTTAATAAATATAGTATGGTGATATCGAAATTTTATTAGTGGGTTATTACAATGAATTTAAGAATAAAATTTCGGAGGTACACATTATATGAATGGTACAGTAAAATGGTTTAATGGAGAAAAAGGATTTGGATTTATTACAGGAGAAGATGGAAATGATGTTTTTGCACATTTTTCTCAAATAAATTCAGAAGGTTACAAATCACTTGAAGAAGGTCAAAAAGTTTCTTATGACGTTGTTAAGGGACCAAAAGGACCTCAAGCAGAAAATATCACTATTATTTAATTAATGAATATTTTACCCCTTGAATAGCTAGTCTATTTAAGGGGTTTTTAGTTGTTTATAAATCTATACAAGATTTGTTTCAAATATGAAAAAATTATCCTAAGTTTTAGTAGCCTATTTAAAAATATGAAATAAACTTACAAGTTGCATAGGCTATTTAAAAATATTATAATTTATACTAATACAGGAGAATATATACCAAGAAGAAGATTTACTATTAGGGATGAAATAGGCTATTGTATGAAGAAATACTTTTTGTAAGGGAAGAAAGAATTTTAGAATATACAGAGGATTAACGTGAAATATTAAAAAATTAAATAATGAACAGGGGAGATTATTTATGGATGATAAGAATGTAATGTCCTACAGCAAAGAAGAGCTAATACGTAAAATATTGGAAAAAGATAAGGATTTAAAAGGCAGTAATATTGATGAAGAATTATTTCATGAACTTATTAGTGGTAAGATTTCAAAGAATATAAATAATGCACATGATAACAATTTAACATTAGGACAAAGAACTGCTGATAAAATAGCTACATTTGGTGGAAGTTGGACCTTTATAATTACTTTTGGTGCAGTATTATCGATTTGGATTATAGGTAATGCTGTTATTCTAAGTAATAAATCATTTGATCCATATCCTTTTGTATTTTTGAATCTAATATTATCTTGTCTTGCGGCTATACAAGCACCAATAATAATGATGTCACAAAATCGTCAAGCGGAAAGAGATAGATTAACTGCTGCAAATAACTACCTTGTTAATTTAAAATCTGAAATTATAATAGAAGATTTGTACAATAAAATTGATATGTTAATAGATCAACAGGAAGAATATAAAAAAAATCAAGAAATATTATTAAAAAAAATAGAAGAATTAAAACCTAATTAATTTATAATGACTTTATTCTAAATGATTTTGAAAAGGTTTAAAGATCTTATAGATAGATGTAGAAAAAAATAAAGCCTCCAATGAAAAATGAAAGTAGATTTGTCAATCCAAATAAGTAAAATCTTATTGAGATGATAATTTTTGTATTTTTATTAAATTCAATATAAAGCTATCATCCAAATTTACTGATATCTTCAATAAAATTGGAAGTCCATTCTGCTTGTTTTATATAATTAACTTTTGGAGTATCATAAGCTTTAATAACATAGTTATATGTTGATTTTAAGGTAATGCCTTTTGATAATAAAGCAGTATTTTTTATAAACCTATCCTTTGTTTGCCATTAAAACTATAATTTTACAGTAAAAAGAATTTATAAAACTATTGACTTTAATTATAGTTAGAACTACAATAGTTACAACGGGAGTGATAATAATGAAAATAAGCAGTAGATTTTCTGTAGCAGTTCATATTTTATCCATATTATCTATGGAAGATAAAAACTTATGTACTTCTGAGTGGATAGCAGGTAGTGTAAATACCAATCCCGTTGTCATACGAAGAGTAATGGGAATGTTAAAAAGAGCCGGTTTAGTTAATGTTATAGCAGGCACTGGTGGAGCTTATTTATTAAAGGATTTAGATCAGATAACATTGCTAGATGTTTATAGGGCTGTAGAGGTGGTGAAAGAGGGAGAATTATTTCAATTTCATGACTCACCAAATATAAATTGTCCTATTGGGGCAAATATCCAATCTGTTATGGAAGGTGTTTTGTTAAATGCCCAAGAAGCTATGGAACAGGTATTAGAGAATGTAACCATGGAATATATAGTTACAGGTATAAGAAAAAAAATTAAGAAATAAATCAATTTTTTTTATAATTGGTGTAACTTAGAAAGTTACAACTACTTATTAAATTCATAACTTGTGGAAATAAGTTAATTATCATAGATGAAAATTTTTTTAGAATTGTTGTAATTAAAGTAGTTACAACAAAAAATAGGAGGTTATTAAAATGTCATTAAATATTAAAGTATATTTTGATTTTGTTTGTCCATTTTGTTTTTTAGGAGAGGAGAGTTTAACTGGATCCATAAAAGGAAAGGATGTAAATATCCAATGGATGCCCTTTGAATTAAGACCAGAGCCATCACCTAGAATAGATCCTTGGAATGATCCTTCAAAATTAAATGCCTGGAATAATTTCATTGAACCCATAGCTAATAAGTTAGGAATAGATATGAAATTACCGAAGCTTTCACCTCATCCATATACTAACTTAGCTTTTGAAGGATATCATTATGCAAGTGAGCATGGAAAAGGAGATGAATATATTAAAAGAGTTTTTAAGGGATTTTTCCAAGAAGAATTAGATATTGGAAAAATTGAGATATTAGCTAATTTATCTGAAGAAATAGGTTTAAATAAAGAAGAATTTATAAAAGTTTTAAAAAACAGAAAATATAAGGATAAGCAAGAAAAAGCATTAAAGCATGCTTATGAAGAAGCTAATATTACAGCAGTACCTACAATGATTATAGGTGATGAAGTAGTTCAGGGTAATACTTCAAAAGAAAGTTTAGAAAAAATAATAAATAAACAATTAATAAAAAATAATTAATTTTATAAATGGAAGGAAGAGATATTATGAAAATTGCTTTAATTGGATCAACAGGAAATGCAGGAAAGGTAATATTAAAGGAGGCTCTAAACAGAGGACATGAGGTTATCGCTATTGTAAGGGATGTATCAAAGATAAAAGATACTAATGAAAATTTAACTGTAATGCAAGGAGATATTTTAAAATTAGATACATTAGAGGATAAATTAGGGGAAGTAGATATTTTGGTTAGTGCTTTTGGACCTAAGGTTGGAAAAGAAGATACATTAATAGAAGCAACTAACAATCTAATAACTTTAGCTAAAAAATTAAATGTTAAAAGACTTGTAACAATGGGTGGAGCTGGAAGTTTAAAAGTTCAAGGAGACGTAGAATTAGTCCATACAGAAGGATTCCCAGAGGATTGGAAACCAATAGCTTTAGCTCATTCAAAATCTTTAGATATATATAGAAATGAAAAAGAAATAAATTGGACATATTTAAGTCCGGCAGCATTAATATCACCAGGAATAAGAACAGGAAGATACTCTGTTGGAGATGAATATTTGGTTGTGGATGAAAAAGGAGAAAGTAAAATTTCTTTTGAAGATTTTGCGGTAGCTATGGTAGATGAAATTGAAACTCCTAAACATATTAGAAGTAGATTTACAGTAGCATATAAGTAAAATACAGATTTAAAAGTGAAGATATTATGTTTAGTATCTTTATATAGACAATAGTATATTAATAAAGTAAATAAAATGTAATGAGCTTGTATATTGATATTCACAAAAATAAGAGAATAAAATATAAAAAATATCACCCCAATTTAAGCAGTTTCCTTAACATTTACAGGTAAAACCTATGATAGTTTTGTCATAGGTTCTTATTTGTATGAAAATGATTTAAATTCAAATAAAAGAAAATATGACTTTAAATGATTATAAAATACAAATAACAATTTTTTTTGTAATTTTAAGTTAAGATTATAATAACTAGTATCGATATTTACAGTGAATATTTAAAATAAATTTAATTTAAACTGAAAAGGGGCGCATGAAATGGAGAAAACTTGGAGTTTTAGTTTTGAAAAAATACATAAGGTTAATTATATAACTATATTTGCAATGTGTTTACTTATGAGTCTAACCACTATGTCAATGACTAACTTTGTAATAAATATAGATGAATTATTCCCCTTTATAATAGTAATTATAGTTTCAACAGTAGTATATTTTTTAAAGCTAAAGGATATGACAAAGGCAATAATCTTTAGTTCAGTTATAATACTTTCAAACTTTGGATATTTTTTATTAGGAAATTTTAACGACAAAACTATAGCTTCTGATATATTAGTTTTTATTGCAGGAATTATATGTGCAACATTATACTTTAGAAAAAACTTGTTAGTTATAAATGCAGTTCTCTTAGATACGTGTGTTATAATTTTGTTTTTAGTAAATCCTAGTAGCATTTTGAGTAAAAATTTTTCATTTTCAAACATGTTAAATTTTTTTGTAATATTAAACGGTGTTATAATTTTAATTTATTGCCTTACTAGTTGGGGTGGCAATCTAATTCAGTCAGCAAATAATAAATCTTTAGAAAGTAAGGAGTTACTTGATAAATTAGATTTACTTTTATTAAATATTAAAGAGAGTACTACCGATTTAGATAACAATATAGATATTTTTTCTGAAGATATTAACCTTGTTAATGCCACTAGTGATGATATAAGCAATACTATGGGTCAAATAAATATTGGAGTTCAAGAAATAGTAGAGAGCATTTTAGGTATAAATTTAGGAATAGAGAAATCTAATTCTTCACTAGACAAGGTGAGAAATATATCTAATAGAATATCTACAACATCAAATGAAATGAAGGGAAATGTTATTGATGAGTCTGAAAAAATTAACTCTATGAATAGCACTATGAAAATGATAAAAGGCGCGGTAGAGGTATCTTTAGATACAGTAAATACATTAAAAGGTAGTATTGATAAAATAAATTGTGAGATTAATAGTATTTATGAAATTTCAGCTCAAACTAATTTGTTGTCATTAAATGCAAGTATAGAAGCTGCTAGGGCAGGTGAATATGGCAAGGGATTTTCAGTAGTCGCAGAAGAAGTTAAAAAACTAGCTCAGCAAACAACTGAAATAGTAAAAAATATCTATGAAATTATTACAGAAATTAATCTTATTACGAATGATGCAGTTATTAAGGTATCTGAGGGTAATACAGCCGCAGAAGAGGGAACCAAGGTTGTTGATAATGTTTATACTTCTTTTGGTAAAATTCAAGAGTATTTTGAAAAAATGAGTGAATATTTAGATGAAGAACATAGATTTGTTGAAAATGTAGTAGAGAATTTTGTTCCTATAAAAATGGAGCTTGAGGGAATAGGAAGTATTACTGAAGAACATTCAGCGTCCACAGAAGAAATCGAAGGCATAATTAGGGAGCAAGGTGAAAAGATTAGTTCAATGGCATCAGCTATAGAGGAAATTAAAACATTAAGTAAAAATCTAAAAGACCTTTCTTCCAATAGGTAGGATTAAGTAAATTTATAAAAAATAATGCATTAAAATATTATACTTTTTAAAAGTGATTTAAGGGAAAAATAGGACTGTACTGGGAAAATAGTATGGTCCTTACTTTATGTATTTATTCCTAAAATAGAACATAATAAAGTTTAAGATTATGATATAATTTAGTTTAAAATAATAAACTTTACAAATACTATTTATTAATTTTTAAATTATTTATGGAGGCAATGTAATGGACATATCCAAGTTTATTCAAAATAAGGGACTTACAGAAATAGAAATAGAAGTCCTCAATTATATGATAGATAATATTAATTATATAAATAAGATGGGAGTAAGGGGAGTAGCAAAAAATAATTTTACATCAACATCTACTATTATGAGATTAGCTAAAAAACTTGGTTATTCTGGTTTTTTAGAAATGCAATACAATTTATTATCTTTAACTAAAAATGAATTAAAAGATAATTTAAATGATAGTAGCTTCATAGAAAGTCTAAATATGGATAGCCTATTAGAAGAAAATAGTAAAGAGGCAATTAATGGTTTTATAGATATTTTATTTAATGATGATCATAAGTTTATTTTTATATATGCAAATGGTTTTTCTGGGATTGTAGCAGAATATATAAATAAGAAACTTCTAGTTATGGGTAAGAGATGTATTTTGTCTAATGGGACAGATTCTATAGGAGTATTTGAAAATAATTTAGATTTTATAAATGCTATTATAGTAATATCTAAATCTGGAGAAACACCAATGGTGTTAAATAAAGTTATAACAGCAAAAGAACACAATATTAAAGTTGTATCTTTTACAAATGAAAGAGAAAATAGCATAAGTAAGCTTTCTGATATAAGATTTAAGATTCAAGATACAAACAAACTAGATGATAGAAATTTAATGCCAAACACATTTTTCCCAAAGGTACTAGTGTTAATAGAGTTATTAGTATATGAATATTATAAAAAGAAAAATAGTAATGGAGAGTAACGTGTTATCTAAAGAGGTAACACGTTTTTTACATAGGAAAATCTATATACATAAAGATAGTTAATTATTATAATTTGAAATGTAAATGGTTTCTCAAAAATAAATAATGGGGGTTACAATGATGAAAGAGAAGATATTAAATCAATTACAAAACTTTTCTAAAGGAATGTTTGTTCCTGTATTGATATTACCAATAGCCGGTATAATAATCGCAATAGGGAACATTTTAACAAATGCCAGACTAGCAGAATACCTTCCATTTTTAAAGAATGGAATGATATTTGGATTAGGAAAAATGTTATCTGGTTCATTAGTTTCAATTTTAACTAATTTAGGAATTATATTTTGTGTCGGTCTTGCAGTAGGACTTTCTAAGAAAAAGAAAGCAGAAGCAGGATTTACATCACTTTTAGTATTCTTAGTATTTATAAACGCAATGAACATTTTTTTAGAATTAAATAATAGATTAGCACCACAAGATGCCTTAAGGGGATCTGGTCAAACTATGGTTTTAGGTGTTCAAGTTCTTGATATGGGAGTTTTCTTAGGAATTATTTTAGGTATTGTTGTTGCTTATATACATAATAGATTTTGTGAAAAAGAATTTGATGGAGCTTTTCAAATTTATGGTGGCTCAAGACTAGTATTTATAATATTAATACCTATTACTGTTTTTCTAGCAATAATATTGAGTTATGTATGGCCTTCAGTACAATATTTAATTTCAAGTCTTGGTAATTTTATAACAGGAGCAGGAAACTTTGGTATATTTACTTATGGTACTTTGGAGAGATTACTTATTCCTACTGGATTGCATCATTTAGTTTATACTCCATTTTTATATAGTCCTTTAGGTGGAGTGGCTGAAATAGGAGGAAAAGTATTTGAAGGGGCAAGAAATATATACTTTGCAGAAATGGCTGATCCTAATATAGCAAAATTATCAGCATCAGTAATTTGGGATGCTAGAGGATTGTCAAAAATGTTTGGCTTAATTGGTGCATGTTTAGCTATGTATCATACTGCATTGCCAGAGAATAAGTCTAAGATAAAGGCAATTTTAATTCCAGCTGCAGTTACATCAATATTAGCAGGAGTAACAGAACCAATAGAATTTTCATTTATGTTCGTAGCACCAATATTATTTGTTATACATGCAGTATTAAGTGGATTAGGAATGGTAGTATTAAATATTCTAGGGGTCACAGCTATAGGACCAAATGGGCTAATAGACTTCTTATTATATAATATACCTCTTGGAGTTGCTAAAACAGGCTGGCCAATGTTTATCTTAGTTGGTTTAGGACAATTCGTTATATATTATGTTATATTCAGATTTTTAATAGTTAAATTCAAACTTAAAACTCCAGGAAGAGAAGAAAATGGAAATACAAAGTTATATACTAAAAAAGATTATAAAGAAAAGTCTAAAGTAAGTGCAAAATCAGGAGATTCAAGTATTGCGCCAGTTGTAGTAGAAGGCTTAGGTGGTAAGGATAATATACTAAAAGTTGATAATTGTTACACTAGATTAAGATTAGTTGTAAAAGATTCTTCATTAGTTAATGAACAATTATTAAAAAATGAAACAGCCGCAAATGGAGTAATAATTAAAGGAGAAAACGTACAGGTTGTCTATGGTTTAAAGGTTACAAGTGTAAGAAAGAACGTAGACGAATATCTTGGAATAGAATCAAATTAGAATAAAAAATTCAGTTAGGAGCTGTGGCATTAAAAAATTTACATACAATATATTGTTTTGCAAATTTAAAGTTAACACAATATATTGTAGGATTTATTCTTAGTGCAACAGCCCCTTATAAAGATATAGTAAATTGGAACTTGAATAAAAATTCTATTAATTATGAAACAGGTTGTTAGTTCAAGTAACATGTATTTTTACCTCTTCAAATTGTTTACTCTAATAAATAACTTTACTATAATCAGCTTGTAAGAAGTCAATAAAAATATTATAGAATTTATAAAAATAAATATTAAAAGAAAAAGTCCTATAAAATATAAAAAAAGGTGGTTAATTTTATGGAACAAAATAAAAAATTTTCAATTGTTATTGCAGGTGGAGGAAGTACATTTACACCAGGCATAGTAATGATGTTATTAGATAATATTCATCGTTTCCCATTACGCAAATTAAAGTTATATGATAATGATGGAAAGCGTCAAGAAACAATAGGAAAAGCTTTAGAAATACTATTAAAAGAGAATGCACCAGAAATAGAATTCACATATACAACTGACCCCAAAGAAGCATTTACTGATGTAGATTTTTGCATGGCTCATATTCGTGTTGGAAAATATGAAATGCGTGAGCAGGATGAAAAGATTCCTTTAAAATATGGTGTTGTTGGACAAGAAACTTGTGGACCAGGTGGTATAGCATATGGAATGCGTTCTATTGGTGGAATGATGGAACTAATAGATATTATGGAAAAGTATTCTCCAAATTGTTGGATGTTAAATTATTCAAACCCAGCAGCTATAGTTGCAGAAGCATGCCGTATATTAAAGCCAAATTCTAAAGTACTAAATATTTGTGATATGCCAGTTGGTACTCTTCGTCGTATGTCTCAAATAGTAGGATTAACTCCAGAAGATTTAGAAGTTAACTATTTTGGATTGAATCATTTTGGATGGTGGACAAGTGTTAGAGATAAGCAAGGAAATGATTTAATGCCAAAACTAAAGGCTTATGTAGCAGAAAACGGTTATTTAAATCAAGTAGAAGTAGATACACAACACACAGAACCAAGTTGGCAAGAAACTCATAAAAAAGCAAAAGATTTATTAGCTATTGAACCTAATTTCTTGCCAAACACATATTTAAAATATTATTTATATCCAGATTATGTTGTGGAGCATTCAAATGCTGAATATACAAGGGCTAATGAAGTAATGAACGGAAGAGAAAAGTCCGTATTTACTGCTGCAAAAGAAATAGTTAAAGCTGGTACAGCAAAAGGTGGAGAATTCCATATAGATTCTCATGCTTCATTTATTGTTGACTTAGCAAGAGCTATTGCTTATAACACTCATGAAAGAATGCTATGCATTGTAGAAAATAATGGAGCAATAGAAAACTTTGATCCAACAGCTATGGTAGAAGTACCTTGCATTGTAGGAAGCAATGGACCAGAACCATTAGTTCAAGGCAAAATTCCTCAATTTGAAAAAGGATTAATGGAACAACAAGTATCAGTAGAAAAATTAGTTGTCCAATCATGGATAGAAGGAAGCTATCAAAAATTATGGCAAGCATTAACTCTTTCCAAAACAGTACCAAGTGCTAGTGTGGCAAAAGCTGTTTTAGACGATTTAATCGAAGCTAATAAAGAGTATTGGCCAGAATTAAAGTAAAGGAGATTAATTATGTTTCAAATATTTAAGAAAAAGAAATTATATTCTCCAGTAAGTGGGAAAAGTGTAGCATTAACCAATGTAAAAGATGAAGTCTTTTCTTCTCTAATGATGGGAGATGGGATAGCTATTGATCCAATGGATCAGGTTATAGTAGCACCTTGCGATTGCTTAGTTAAATTGATAATGAAAGGTTCAAAACATGCACTTGGTTTATTAATGAACAATGGTGTGGAAATATTAATTCATGTAGGTATTGACACTGTAAGTTTAGAAGGCGAAGGTTTTGAAGTATTAGTTGAAGAAGGACAAAAGGTTAAGCTAGGAACACCTTTACTAAAGTTTGATAAGGATTATATTATATCAAAGGGATACTCTCCTATGACAATGATGATTATTACTGAACCTAATGGTAATAAGATAATTAAAAAATATGAGGATATCAGTGTTGAATGTGGAGAAACTCCGGTAATCGAATTTTCTTAATAAATAAAAATTTTATCGTAAATACATCTATAAAATATATTTAGTAAAAGCTCGGAAAGTGGATATACCATGATCCGGGCTATGTTTTAAACAAGAAGCATATAAAGGGAATATTTATGTTAAATAAGGAGGTTAATATGATTAGTCAAGATATTAGAAAGATTGCTCCAGAAATGGATCCACTTCGTAGGGGTATGGGATGGTCAGTTGAAGATTTATCTAAGCCTCAAATTATAGTTGAAAGTACCTTTGGAGATAGTCACCCAGGAAGTGCTCATTTAATGAAATTTGCAAATAATGCAGTACAGGGTGTGGCAGAAAAAGGAGGAAAGGCTGCAAGATATTTTGCAACAGATATATGTGATGGTATGGCTCAAGGTCATGATGGAATCAATTATTCATTAGCCTCTAGGGATACTATAACATCACTTATAGAAATTCATGCGAATGCCACTCCTTTTGATGGAGGGGTATTTATATCAAGTTGTGATAAGGCTGTTCCATCTCACTTAATGGCTATAGGAAGACTTAATATACCATCAATTGTTGTTACAGGTGGCGTTATGGAAGCGGGACCTAACCTTTTAACTTTAGAGCAAATTGGTGCTTATAGTGCTATGTATCAACGAAAAGAAATTACAGAGGAAGAATTAACTTACTATAAACATAATGCATGTCCATCTTGTGGAGCTTGTTCTTTTATGGGAACAGCTTCAACAATGCAGGTTATGGCAGAAGCCTTAGGATTAATGTTACCTGGTAGTGCTTTAATGCCTGCAACTTGTAAAGACTTAGAAGATGTTGCAGTAGAGGCTGGGAAACAAGTTGTTGAACTAGCAAAAATGAATCTTAAGCCAAAGGATATAGTTACAGAAAAATCCTTTGAAAATGCAATTATAATTCATGCAGCAATTTCGGGATCTACTAATTCATTATTACACATTCCAGCAATAGCTCATGAATTTGGTATAAAAATTGATGAAGAAAGTTTTGATAGAATACATCGATATGCTCCATATCTTTTAAATATACGTCCAGCAGGAAAATGGCCAGCAGAATATTTCTATTATGCAGGCGGAGTACCAGCAATAATGGAAGAAGTAAAGAATTTATTACATCTAGATGTAATGACTGTTACAGGTAAAACTTTAGGTGAGAATTTAGAAGACTTAAAGAAGAATGGATATTATGAGAATTGTGATAGATACCTTAAAAAGGTTGGACTTACAAGAAGAGATGTTATAAGACCAATAAGTGAACCTATAGGTAAAAATGGAGCTATTGCAATTTTAAAAGGAAATATAGCGCCAGAAGGAGCAGTAGTTAAACATTCAGCTGTACCAAAAGAAATGCATAAAGGAATTTTAAAGGCAAGACCTTTTGATAGTGAAGAAGAAGCAATAGCAGCTATCATATCTAAAAAAATAAATCCAGGAGATGCTGTGTTTATAAGATATGAAGGACCAAAGGGTAGTGGAATGCCTGAAATGTTTTATACAACAGAAGCAATATCCTCTGATAAAGAATTATCTGCAAGTATTGCACTTATTACAGATGGAAGATTTTCAGGAGCATCTAAAGGTCCTGCAATAGGACATGTTTCTCCCGAAGCAGCAGTTGGAGGGCCAATTGCTTTAGTTGAAGAGAATGATTTAATTGAAATAGATATAGAGAAAAGAATACTACAATTAGTTGGCATTAATGGACAAAAATTAAGTGAAGAAGCCATAGATAAGGTTTTAGTAGAACGTAAAGCTAAATGGGAAAAAAGAGAAAATAAATATAAATCAGGAATATTAAAGATATTTTCAGAAAGAGCAGTTTCACCAATGAAGGGTGGATATATGAAATAATAATATTTCTGTAAGAGTTAGTACAATAATAGATTTATGGAGGTTTTTATTGTGATTAAGATGAAGGTTTTAAATGCTCTAAAAAAATGTAAGATAGTAGCAGTTGTTCGTGGAGAAACAAAGGAAGTAGGTATTAAAATATCAGAAAGCTGTATTAAAGGAAATGTTAAAGCTATAGAAGTTGCATACACAAATAAATTTGCTAATGATATAATAGAAGAACTTTCAGAGAAGTATTCAAAAGATGATGAGGTTGTTATAGGTGCTGGAACAGTTTTGGATTCAGAAACAGCAAGAATGGCAATATTAAGAGGAGCAAAATATATAGTTTCTCCATCATTTAGTGAAGAAACAGCAAAGATTTGCAATAGATATAATATTCCATATATACCAGGAGTAATGACTATAACTGAAATAGTCACAGCCTATGAAAGTGGAGTAGATATTGTGAAGGTATTTCCAGGAAGTGCATTTGGACAAGGTTATATAAAGTCTATTAAAGGACCATTACCATATGTAAATATAATGGTAACAGGTGGAGTGAACTTAGATAACATAGATTCATGGGCAAATACAGATGTAGATTTAGTAGGTATTGGTGGAGAATTAAATAAACTTGGAGAGTTAGGAAAATTTGATGAAATAGAAGCAGTTTGTACTCAATATGTAGATAAATTTAATAAAGCAAGGGGTATATAAGATGAAAGTAGTTGGTTTTGGAGAGATATTACTTAGATTATCTACTAAGAAAGGAATGCTTTTTTTAAACTCTAAAGAATTTCATGCTAATTATGGTGGTGGAGAAGCAAATGTTTTAATATCACTATCTAGATTTGGAATTGAAACTAGAATGATTACAAAGGTTTCAAAGGATCAAATAGGAGAAGGCATAATTAACTATCTAAAAGAGAAATCAGTAGAAACATCTTTTATTAAAAGAGAAAACAAAAGAACTCCTATATATTTTGTAGAGGTAGGTAGTGGAAATAGATCTTCAAAGATTATTTATGATAGGGATAATTCTGCTTTTGGATCTATCACGGATGAAGATATCAATATAAAAGAAGCACTAAAGGATGCAGATGTATTTCATTTTTCAGGAATTACATTAGCTATTTCGGAAGAAGTAAGAAAGGTAACATTAAAAATATTAAAGTACTGTAAGAATAATAATATTTTGGTAAGCTATGATTCTAATTATAGAGCTAAAATGTGGACTTTAGAAGAAGCAAGAAAGGCAACAAAAGAAATATTACCATATATTAATATATTTTCTGCTGGAATATTAGATGCAGAAAATATATTAGATATGAGCTGTGATTTAGAAGACAAGCATGAAAAGTTAAACTACTACTATAATGAGATTACAAAATCTTATCCTAATATAAAACATATTTTTTCTTCAATTAGAGAGATTAAATCAGTAAGTGCAAATAGCGTACAATGTAATTACTATACAAATAATAAACTATATTCATCTAAGAAACATACCTTTGATGATATTATAGATAGAATAGGAGCAGGGGATGCCCTAACAGCAGGAGTAATTTATAGTATTGTAAATAAAAAGTCTTCTCAATATACTTGTGAATTCGCTACAGCATGTTCAGTTTTAAAACATAGTATACATGGAGATGCAAATTTAGTAAATATCGAAGAGGTAGAAAATTTTATAAGTAATGGAATTGGAAGAATATCAAGATAATTAATAAACAGTTCAGAAGATTGGTTCAATGACTTTATCCATATATTATCCCTAATGCCTTGAAGTATACTAAAGCAGAATATATATTTTCTAAGTTAGTATTTACGAACAAATAGCAAAGAATTAAAGAAAATGTAATGAAATGGACGAATAAAATTGTAAACAATGGATGAATAATGTGGAATATATTATAAAAATATAAT
>OGSC01000454.1_pt1 | contig 19573 bp, 19 predicted proteins | sample 1573751 | NCBI WGS metagenome assembly OGSC01 (sample SAMN03295840, study PRJEB24534) | human gut metagenome | isolation source: fecal sample 8 from infant 5 | host: Homo sapiens | place: USA: Pittsburgh, PA | collected 2014-07
ATAGATGTCAGTATTTTTTATTCTATAAGTATTATTTTAATATGTCTTTTTTTATGTGTCTAGAAAATATGTAAATAAAATTAAAGAAAATTATTGTAAAAAATATTATTATACTAAAATAGTATAATGATTTACAATAATTGTGAAATTAATATGAGTATTATATGTATTTTTGAAATAAGATTATTTTTAATGGTAAGTAAGATTATTTTATATAAGTTTTCTAGGTGGTATAATACTTATATAAATAAAAAGTTTTAAACATATTTAAGGAGAAGATTTTTGTGAATATTACAAATAAAGACCTTAGAATAGCTGCAGGAGAAAAAATCTATGAAAGAGGATTGAATTGTTATATTAATAATCAAGTAGAATATATAGAAGCATATGAGAAAAATGGTGATTTAAATATTAGATCTAGGGTAAGATCTTCTTTAGGTAAAGATTTCTATGAGGTATCTATAAAAGTTTTAAGGGGTGGTACCTATATAAGTAGTAATTGTGAATGTAAATATTGGGGAATAAATTGCAAACATTCTGTAGCCACTCTTATTAAATATATAAATGAAAAAGATATAATCTTAAAAGAAAGCGAAAAAAGAAGAAAAAGGGACTTCATAGAGGTAATAAAGGAAAATTTTTTAAAGGAAGTAACTATAGATACAAAGCCCAAAAATTTATCTGTAAGTTATAAACTATGTATAGATAGTACACCAAATGAGAGATATATATCACTAGAACTTAAGTTGGGGGAGGATAAATTTTATGTAGTAAAAAATATGAGAGGATTTTTAGAAGCTATTACAAAAAAACATGAATTAGCTTTTGGAAAGAATTTTATTTTCAATCCATATGTACATAGATTTACGGAAAAAGATGAAAAAATAATAAATATGTTATTAGAAGTATATGAATATGACCAACTTGCAAAAAATATAAATTTTTCAAATATAAGTTCATTTTTAAATGGTAAAAAAGCTTATATTTCAGAAACTATGATTAAAGGATTTTTTAATATAATAGATAAAGATACCATAGAATTAAAATTAGATGGTGAAAATTTTAAAGGGGTTTCCATTGTAAGGGAGGATTTCCCTTTAGAATTTAGTCTTCAAAAGGAAAAGGATAAATTAGTTTTAAAACAGACAGGTTGTTTACCTCATACCATTACTAAAGAATATTTTTTTTATAATGATAAAATTTATGAGCCTTCCTCAGAACAAATTAATCTATATAAAGGATTTGTTAAAGGTTTTACTAAAGAAGATGGGATAGGGATAAGCTTTGACGAAAGTTTTAGTGAAGATATAGCCTCTTATGTGATTCCATCCTTAAAGAAAATAAGTAAAACTTTATATATTGAAGAAGAATTTAAAAAAAGATTTTATGAGGAGGAATTAATAAGCACTGTTTATTTTGATAAAAAAGATGATAAAGTAACAGTAGATATAATATTTACATATGGTGATGTTAAACTAAACCCTTTTCAATATAATAATAGATTAGACCATAAAGTTCTAGTTAGAAATATAGAAGAAGAAAAAGCGATCACTAATTTATTAGAGAGATTTTCTTTTAAAAAAATGGTGGAGTGTTATGAACTTGAAGAGGAAGAAAAACTTTTAGATTTTCTAGTACAGGGTATGGAAGAACTTCAGCAGTGTGCAGAAGTATATTATTCAGAAGGATTTAAAAACATAAAAGTATATAATTCTTCTAGTTATAAATCCAATGTTAGACTTAATAATGAAGACCTTTTAGAATTTAGTTTTAGTATAGAAGGAGTAGATAAAAAAGAGCTTTTTAATATATTTAATGCAGTAAAACAAAAGAAAAAGTATTACAGATTAAAAAATGGGGGCTTTATACCTTTAAATAATGATGAAATTTTGAATATGGGCAGTATAATAGATTATTTAAATATAAAAGCTTCAGATTTTAAAAAGGATGTTGTAACCCTTCCAAAATTTAATGCAGTTTACATAGATAATTCTCTTAAAGAAAAAGAAATATATTTTGTAGAGAGAAATAAGAGATTTAAAGAATTAGTAAATAGCATAAGGGATATAAAGGATATAGATTATGAGGTCCCTAAAAATCTTCAATCCATAATGAGACCCTATCAGAGGTTTGGATTTAAATGGTTTAAAACCTTAGCAAGTTGTGGGTTTGGAGGAATATTAGCAGATGAAATGGGACTTGGTAAAACCCTTCAAACTATAGCTTTTATAAAATCCGAGGTGGAGGAAAATAAGAATAAACCTATGCCTTCTTTAGTAGTTTGCCCAACTTCTCTAGTTTATAATTGGGAAGATGAAATAAAGAAATTTCAACCTGATTTAAAATGTACGCTAGTATCAGGGGATAAAGATTCTAGAGAAGAAAGTATAAAAGCTATAGACGCATCAGATGTAGTTATAACTTCCTATGCTCTTATAAGAAGAGATATTGATAAATATGAAAAAGTTAAATTTAGATATTGTTTTTTAGATGAAGCACAAAACATAAAAAATCCTCAATCTTTAAATGCTCAGAGTGTAAAAAGTATAAAAGCTAATAACTATTTTGCATTAACAGGAACGCCTATAGAGAATTCGCTAACAGAGCTTTGGTCCATTTTTGACTTTATAATGCCAGGATACCTTTTAAATTATAGAAGATTTTATGCTAAATATGAATCTCCCATTGTTAAAGATAAAAATGAAGAAGCTTTAAGAGAGCTAAATAATCATATAAAACCCTTTATTCTTAGAAGATTAAAAAAACATGTAATAAAAGAACTACCACCTAAAATTGAACATAATATAATAGTTAGCATGACAGAAGAGCAGAAAAAAGTATATGCATCCTTTGCAGAAAGTGCAAAAGAAGAATTTTATAAAGAAATAAAAGAAAGGGGATTTAATAAAAGCAAAATTAAAATATTATCTATAATTACAAGGCTTAGACAAATATGTTGTGATCCATCTACTTTTATAGAAAATTATGAGGGGAGTAACGGAAAAATAGAAACCCTTTTAGATATTGTAAATAGTAATATAAATGAGGGGCATAAGATATTATTGTTTTCTCAGTTTACCTCTGTATTAAAAAATATATCAGAAGTTTTTAAAGCAAATAATATAAACTATTTATATTTAGATGGTAGTACAAAGGCTAATGTAAGGGGAAGTTTAGTTAAAGACTTTAATAATGGTAAGGGGGACATATTCTTAATTTCATTAAAGGCAGGTGGAACAGGGTTAAATTTAACCTCAGCAGATATAGTGATTCACTTTGATCCTTGGTGGAATCCAGCAGTAGAAGACCAAGCTTCAGATAGAGCCCATAGAATAGGTCAAAAGAAAACTGTAGAGGTTATAAGACTTATTGCTAAAGGAACTATAGAAGAAAAAATATATAAAATACAACAAAAAAAGAAAGAAATTATAGATAAGGTAATAGATAAAAATCTAGGAGAGGAAGTTCTTTTATCCAATATGGCAGAGGAGGAAATTGAAGAACTTTTAAAATTTTAAGATGTTTTTATGCAACTCCTTTGAAAAAATACCTGGGGGAAAGGGTGCCAATCAAGCAGTAGCAGATAGTTTTATAGGTGCATTAAGTACAAAAATAAATTCAGAGAATATTATGCTTAAATCCTTATTAGAAGCTGTTAAATTTGGGAATAAGGTTTCAGCCATTGCAGTACAAAGAAAAGGAGCACAGCCATCTATACTTAGAAGTAGTAGAAAGTATATATAAAGAAGATCAATAAAAAAAGTTATTGTTAGATAAAGATTTCATATTCGTTATAATAACAAATATGAAATCTTTTATCTAATTAAGGATTTAGTTTGTCTGAATAGGGTTTTATATCTAATACAGGGGTGCCATCTAACATATCCACCCCTTCAATTATTATTTTATTATTATTTATTTCTATTAGTTTTACTATAGATAAGCCTATAGCATTAGGTCTTTTAGGTGATCTAGTAGAAAAAACACCTTTCTTTTCATCACTCCAAGGAGTTTTTGTTATAAGATTAAAATCTTTAGATTTATTAAAATAAAAAAGAATTATTATATGCGAATTTTTGTCTAAATCTTTTAACCCATCTACCAAATCTTCTTTTATTTCTATTGTAGCTTTTTCATCCTTTGCATAAATACTTTGAGGAGGTATTTCTTCAAGACTTTTAAAGGGCGATTTTACATATCCAATAGGCTTTAAGTTTATTGTATCCATACTTCATTCTCCTTTTCAATAAATTTTACAATTAACAATTCTAATAGACTTTTTTCCATAAGTCTATTAGATAAATATTTAGCTACAGGTATTTAGAATACTCTTGAGAATAATAATTAATGTTAATCGTGGTATATATAGTTACATTTCTTATTAAGGAAACTGTACAAAAGTTAATAATGTTTTTATTAAGTATAGTATAAAATATAAATAAGAAAAAATAAAGAAATATGACGAAATTTAGGAAAAATAAGATAAAAATGTATCAAAGTGATAAAAATATCAAAATGAAACAAAAGAAGTGTCATTTTGAGAATAAATTTAATGATTTTATTGGCAAATGCACATTTACTATTATTTATGTTCTTGGCATATTAATTGCTATTAAGTATTTATGGGATAATTGAGAATTTTCATGATTAAAAGGGGCTATATAAAATAGAGTTAATTTTTATACCACAAATATAAAATCAAATCTATTTTTATATGGCACCTTCAAAGTAAAACACAATATGTTCATTTATATTGTGTTTTTAACGAAGTAAAGTGCTCAATTAGTAAATAATAATATTTTTGGAGGTATAAAAATGAAAGAAGGATTATGGGAAAAATGCACAAATTTTCATGGGCATTCTTGTCCTGGGCTAGCCATAGGCTACAAAGCTGCAGAGGCAGCTATAGAAACTATGAATATAAAATTTTCAGAGGATGAAGAAATAGTTTGTGTTACAGAAAATGATGCCTGTGGAGTAGATGCAATACAAGTGTTATTAGGTTGCTCCTTAGGAAAAGGTAATATTATTCATAAGGATTCTGGAAAGATGGCTTTCTCTTTTTTTAATAGAAAAAATGGGGAGGCAATAAGAATAATATTTAGTCCTAAGGAAAAAAGGGAAGATAGAAATGAATATATGAATTACATATTAAATGAAGATTATAAGGAACTTTTCCAATTCAAAGAACCTAGTTACTCCTTACCAGAAAGAGCTAAATTATTTAAAAACATTACCTGTGAAATCTGTAAAGAAAGTACCGCAGAACATAGAATAAGAATAATGGATGGAAAAATGGTTTGCTCTGATTGTTTTAAAGAATATTCAAGGGTTCTTTAGATCTATTTTGTAAAGTCAATAATAGGATAAGTATAGTATTTAATAACAAATTTTTTTAACAGGAATAATAGATTGTATTATCTAGTTAAAAAATAAATACAAATTAATATGAGATTATTTATAGTAATGTAGGAGGGCTAATATGAAAAGGTTATCTAAAAAGAGTATGTTGTTAGTATTTACAATGCTAATAGCTATAAGCTTTTTGTTTACAGGCTGTGGAGGAGATAAAAAAGCAAAAGAAACTACAAATGTAAATAATAAAACAAAAAAAAGAGATGTAAGTCTTAAATTAGAAGGGGGAGATTGGGGAGAACCAAATCCATATAGAACATATCCTAGAGGTCCAGGAACGTCTAAGACTAATTTAATATATGATTCTCTTATAGAAAAGGATGAAAAGGGAATTATACCATGGCTTGCAGAAAAATGGGAGATAAAAAACAATGGTAAGGAATATTTGTTTAAAATAAGGGAGGGAGTAAAATGGCAAGATGGCAAGAATTTTACTCCAGAGGATGTTAAATTTACCTTTGATTATTACAAAAAACATCCACCAGTAAGCAAAAGTATATACATAGGTAAAAAATGTTTTATAGATAAGGTAGAAGTGCTCAAAGATAACTATATCAAAATAACAGTTAATACAGTAAATGCAGCTTCTTTAGAAAACTTAGGAACTACTAGAATAATACCAAAACATATTTGGGAAAAGGTAGAGGATCCTAAAAAATTTGATGGTAAGGAAGCTTTTATAGGTTGTGGTCCATACATGTTAGAGGATTATAATAAAGAAAGAGGTTCTTATAAATTTACTGCTTTTAAAGATTATTGGGGACCAAAACAAAATGTTAAAACTATAGAATTTATTCCAGTAAGTGATCCTATACTTGCTTTTGAAAAAGGGGATATAGATTTAGTAGAAAGTGTTAAACCAGATATAGCTAAAAAATATGAAAATAACAAAGAATATAAATTGATAAAGGGACATAATTTCTTTGGGTATAGATTATGTTTGAATATGAATAGAAATCCAGAATTTAAAGATAGAAATGTAAGACAAGCCATAGCCTATGCTATAAATGAAAAAGAAATAATAGATAAAGTTATGAGAGGAATAGGAACAGAAGGAAGTGCATCCTATATACCAAAGGAACATATATGGTATAACAAAGATATAAAAAAATATGATTATAATGTAGAAAAGGCTAAAGAACTTTTAAAAGAAAAAAATATAAATTTCCAAATTATTGTTTCAAATAAAAAGGATAATTTAAGAATGGCAGAACTTTTAAAATTACAATTAGAAAAAGCAGGAATAAAAGTTAATATTAAAAGTATGGATATGAAGAGTAGAGATGCAGCGGTAAAGTCAGGAAACTATGAAACTATAATAACTGAACATGGTGGTTGGGGCAAAGATGCTGATGTTTTAAGAGAACTTTACAAATCAAATAATGATAAAAGCGGTGGCAGTGTTATAAATGGTATACCAGGATATAGAAATGAAGAAATAGATAAACTTTGTATGAAACAAATGCAGGAAATGAATCCAGATAAGAGAAAAGAAATAGTATTTCAGCTTCAAGAAAAAATAGCGGAAGAAATACCTATGATACCTATTATAAATACATCTTCTATATCAGTGCACAAAACTGATAAATATGATGGATATATGAATATGTATGATCACTTTGTGGTATCTCATAGTAAATTAACTTACTTACAAAGGAAATAAGGGAAGTTGATATTATGAATAGTAAGTTTATAAAGATTCTAGAGTATGTGGTTACTATAGTAATTATACTTACATTAAATTTTTTTATCCCTAGGCTTATGCCTGGGGACCCTTTTGTTATATTATCTGGAGACAATGGAACAGAAATATCAGCTTATTCAGAAGAACAGATAGAAAAGTATAAAGCCTATTATGGATTAGATAAACCTTTAAGCAATCAATATTTAGCTTACATTCAAAACTTATGCAAAGGTAATTTAGGATATAGTATTTATTACAATGATACTGTTAAAAATATAGTGAAAGCTAGATTTAAGTGGACTTTTATGCTGGTTATTAGTTCTATATTTATAAGCTTTGTATTAGGTACTCTTATAGGAACATTATCAGCTTTTAATCAAAATAAAGGATTAGATAAGATATTATATGGCTTTTTTATGACTTTATCTGAAATACCTGGTTTTTTATTAGGTATAGTTTTTTTATTTATTTTAGCAGGAAAATTAAATTTGTTTCCTCTTTCTGGAGCTGTAACAGATTTTAAAGATTATAGTTCCCTTGGGGATAAATTTCTAGATATAATTTATCATGCAGCATTACCAATTATAACGTTAACTATATCTAAGTTAGGAGAGTTTTATCTTGTAGCAAGAAGTAGTGCTATTTCTGTTATATCTAAAGAATACATAAAAACCGCAAAGGGTAAAGGACTTGGCAGCAAAACAGTTATATTTAAACATATCCTTAGGAATTCTATATTACCTATAATAACGAAAATGTTTTTAAGTTTAGGATCTGTAGTAGGGGGATCTATATTAGTTGAAAATGTATTTAATTATCCTGGACTTGGAAAACTTATGAAAGAAGCAGTTTGTGTAAGAGATTATCCTCTTATACAAGGCATATTTTTAATAGTTACTTTTATGGTTATTTTTATGAATTTAATTTCAGATATGTTTTACAAAAAATTAGATCCAAGGGTGAGATAGTATATGAAGAAGTATTGTGAAATTTTTAAAAAATGTTCTGTTATAGGTAAATTATCCTTTTTAGTTGCACTTGTTTTTATAAGTATAGCTATTTTATGTCCCCTGTTATGTAAGTATCCTTATAATATTCCCAGTGCCAGTTCTCTAATTCCTCCCTCCATAGAGCATATTTTGGGCACAGATGACTTAGGTATAGATCTATGGTCACAAATTTGTTATGGAGGAAGAATAAGTATAACTTTAGGTATATCTACAGCTGTTTTAGCTGGTACTTTTGGTAGTTTTGTAGGAATAATTTCAGGTTATTATGGAGGATTAGTTGATAAATTTTTAATGAGATTTACGGATTTAATGTTAGTATTACCACAGCTTCCTGTTATGATAGTTCTTGCTGCTTTTTTTGGACCTAATTTAAAAAATGTAATAATAGTATTAAGTATATTTTCTTGGGTAGGACCTGCTAGAATAATAAGATCTAAGGTTATATCTATAAAAGGTGAAAACTATATAGAATTCGCTAAAAGTTGTGGGGCAAACTTTTTTCATATATTAAGAAAGCACATATTACCTCAGATTTTCCCCTTAGTGAGCATTAGTATGGTAAAAATAATAAGTAAAGCAATAATAGCAGAATCCTCCTTATCTTTTTTAGGATTAGGAGATCCTGTTTCTAAAAGTTGGGGAATGATTTTAAATCATGCCATAGATTTTGATGGTATATACTTTACGAATTATTGGAAATGGTGGATTACAGCACCTTTACTTTCTATTATTATTTTGGTACTATCCTTTGCTTTTATAGGAAAAGAGATAGAAAATTTTTAATATATTACATATCAATTGGAGGGAATTTTATTGGAAGACTTGTTAACAGTAAGAGATTTATCTGTTTATTATGAAAATGAAAAGTTATATAAAGCAGTAGATAATGTTTCTTTTACATTAAAAACAGGAGAAAACATAGGGGTTATAGGAGAATCTGGTAGCGGTAAAACATCTATAGCTATGGCTATAATGGGACTTTTAAAAGCAAATTCTAAAGTACAGGGTGAGATTATATACAAATATAAAAATATACTTAAGTTAAAAGATGAAGAAAAAGATGAATATAGATGGGATAAAATAGCTCTAGTTTTTCAAAATAGTTCAGAAGTATTAAATCCAGTTTTAAATATAAAGGAACAAATATTAGAAACTATTTATAAACACTCACATATTGATAAAAAAGAAGCTTTAAATAAAGTAAAAAATCTATTGAAAATGGTAGGACTAAGTGAAGATATCGGAGAAGAATATGCTCATAATTTATCCGGGGGAATGAGACAAAAAGTTCTTATAGCTATGGCATTAGCTTGTGAGCCAGAAGTTTTAATAGTAGATGAGCCTACTAGTGCTTTAGATAACATAAGTAAAAATGAAGTAATAAAGCTTTTAAAGGCATTGCAAAATAAAAATAATATGACAATGATAGTAATATCTCATGATCTATATGTTATAGATAAATTAACAACAAAATTAGAGGTTATATATAAGGGAAACCTATTAGAAGAGGGGTACACAAAAGAAATAATAAATAATCCGATGCATACCTATACCAGAGGTATAATAAATTCTTCTATAGAAATAAATCCTTTTGGAGATTTATGGGGAATACCTAATGAGGAAGTTTCGGAAGAAAAAGGATGCGCTTTTTATGGTAGATGTGTTCAAAGAGGTATTTTGTGTAGAGAAAAAAAGCCTAATCTATCTGAAATATCAGATAGGAGAAAGATATGCTGTAATAAAGGTGGAATAGTAAATTTACTTACAGCACATTCATTAAAAAAAGTTTATAAAACTAAATATAAAAAAGTTTCCGCGGTAAATTATTGTGATATAAACATAAGAAGTGGTGAAATAGTATCTTTAATAGGTGAATCTGGTTCTGGTAAAAGTACTTTAGCAAACATACTATCTGGAATATTAAAGCCAGATGAAGGTCAGGTATATTTTAATAATGAAAAGTTAGAAGGTAATAAATTTACTTCAAGAAAATTTGGTATACAAATTATATTCCAAGATCCTATGTCTGCTATCAACAGTTCCTTTACTATAATGGAGGCTATAAGAGAACCTTTGGATATAATAAAAGATGGATCAGTTGAAGAGCGAAATAATAAAGCTTTACAAGTTTTAAAGAAAGTACAATTATCTACAGAAAAATCCTTTGTAAATAAAAAATGTAATGAATTAAGTGGAGGGCAAAGACAAAGGGTATCAATAGCAAGGGCACTTATAATGGAACCTACTCTTTTAATAGCAGATGAAATAAGTTCTATGTTAGATCCATCCACTAAGGCTAATATATTAAGACTATTAAAGCAATTGCAAAACTTAAATGGATTTTCTATGCTCTATATAACCCATGATATAAATTTAGCTAAGAAGATTTCAGATAAAATATTAGTTATGAGTAAGGGTGAAATTGTAGAAGCTGGTTCCGTTTTGGAGGTTTTAAATAATCCTAAAAATATTTGTACTAAAAGATTAATATGCTAAATATTATGGGAAATATAGCGCTTTTAATAGCATTATCAATTTTTTTACCTTTATTAAGGAAAATGTTTAGAAATTTTAAAATTACATTGACTATTTGTTCTTTACATCTTTATTTATTGAATGTTTTCAATATATAGCAATTTATTGGGGAAGTATAAGAACTGTTGATATAAATGAAATGATGTAATATTGAATACACTAGGTGGCTTGTTTGGCTATATATTCTATGAGAAGCTTTTAAGGAAAGTTAAGTCCAACTTACTAGATCACTAATAAAGGGGAAAATATTTTTATTATCAATAAACTTTAAGGGATACTAAATAACCTGTATCCCTTAAAATTTTATTTCAGAGTTATTTGAAAAGTACGAGTTAACTTAATTAAGAGTATCCTAATTTTTTAGCTCTATAATAACAAGATACAAGAGCAGCTACATCATATCTAGCATCATGAAATCCAACATCATCACAATTAAAAAGTTTTTTAGCTCCCTTTAGAACTACTTTTTTATCTATGTTTAAAAAATCAACAGTTTCTTCTAGTCTAGGTTTTTTTAGTTTGCCCGTTCTAGTGGTTGCTTTAACAATAGGTTTAAAATATTCCATGGTACAAAAGAATTCTTTAGGAATCCAATTTATATCATCTAATCTATTAAATTCAGCAGTAACAAATTTTCTATCAAAATTAACATTATGAGCTATAAATATTCCATCCTTTAAATCAGAGCTAATTTCTGAAGCTAAATCTTTAAATTTTTTACCATTAGATAAAATTTTTAATTTTTCTACACTAAAACCATGAATGGCTTCCGCAGACTCTTCAATATAATCTACATCAAAAAAGAAGTTTTTAGAAAAGGAAACTCTTTCCTCTCCCTTTGAGTTTATATCACAAACACAATAAGTAAGTTGTATAATTTCACCAGGTTCTAAACCTGTAGTTTCTGTATCTATAAAAATTTTTTTCATAAAACAAATCTCCTTTATACATAAGTCTGTAACTTAAATAGTCATAAATACTATATAATTAAACTTTGCTTAATTATATAATATATGAATTTTCCAATAAAGTCTAAAATTAATCTTAATTTATAATAAAAAGTTAATAAAATTATAAGTAATTTGTAACTATATTTATACTTTTTTATACTTGGATATGTAGTATAATATATGATGATAATATAAATCTATCCTATTTATGAAATTAACAGTATAGATTTATATATCACTACACATAAAGTATAAAGGAGACTGAAAATATGAAATGCAAAACAGTGATTAGTAAATTATTAGTTTTAGTGTTTACTTTTTCTTTAATAATATCTGCTTCTTCGGCCAATAAAGTTTATGCAGATGCTTTTAAAGTTGTCACATTAGGAGCAGATTTAACTAATGAACAAAAGGAAGAAATGCTTAAATATTTTGGAGTAACTAGAAAAGAAGCTAATGTAATGGAAGTTAACAAAGAAGAAGAAGATAAGTATTTAGCTGGGGTGGCTACAAGAAAACAAATAGGAACGAAATCTATATCTTGTGCCTATGTGGAACCTACAGACAAAGGTGGATTAAACATATCTACCCATAATATATATTGGGTTACTGAGAGTATGATTAGAAATGCTTTAATAACAGCAGGAGTAGAAAATGCCAATGTTAAAGTAGGATCACCTTTTAACGTATCTGGTACAGCGGCTCTTACAGGTATATTAAAGGGATTTGAAAGTAGTAAAGGCGGTAAAAAAATAGATGAAGAGAAGAAGAAAGTAGCCAATGAAGAAATGGTGGTTACTGGTAACCTAGGAGAAAAAATAGGACAAGATGAAGCAGCTAACTTAATAAATGAAGTTAAAAAAGAGGTTGTTAAGGAAAAACCAAAAACAGAAAAAGAAATAAAAAATATAGTAAAAGATGCAACTAATAAGTATGATTATAAATTAAGTGATGAAGACATGCAAAAAATAACAGCTTTAATGGATAAGATAAATGGATTAGATTTAGATTTTAAACAAATAAAAGATCAGCTAAATCAGGTTAGCAATAAATTAAAAGATGTTGTAACTAGTGAAGAAGCGAAAGGTTTCTTTGGGAAAATATGGAAAGGGATTAGAGATTTCTTCGATAATATTTTTGGTACTGATAAAGAAGAAAAAACTACATCTTTTAACTTAACAAAAGTTCAAGATATAAATTACAATAATTTAAGAATATAATTTATTTGTAACTTAAAAATATATATAAAATATAGAAGTTAAATTTTTAGATTACTTTTATTTTGTAAAATTATAAAACAGCCTCTATAAGTGAATAGGGGCTGTTAATATTTAAAGTGTATTTAAAAAATTTATTTTAAATTTTCAATCATAGATATAATATCTAAAATTTTATTATTGGTGATACTATAATAAGTCCACATGCCTTCTTTTCTAGCTTTTAAAATTTCTGCATCTTTTAATATTCTACTATGGGAATCTGAAAATTACTTGATTATTGTAAAAATACAATTTTTTTATAGAAAGGAGTACACTATGAAAAATTTAATAAATAAATTTTATGGACAATTTAGAAGACCTAAAGGAATGATGGGTAAATTTATTGCAAAAAGTATGAATAAAGAACACTTTGAAGTAACTACTTGGGGACTTGATAAACTTAAAGCAAAAGATAGTAATATCATATTAGATATAGGTTGTGGAGGAGGAAGAACTGTAAATAGACTTTCTAATAAAGTTCCAGAAGGAAAAGTTTTTGGTATGGACTATTCTTTAGATTGTGTAAATTTTTCTAAAAAATATAACAAAGATTTAATAGAAAAGGGGAAAGTAGAGATTATTCATGGTAGTGTAGATAAAATGCCCTTTGAAGATGATAAATTTGATATTATATCTGCAGTAGAAACTACATACTTTTGGCCAAATTTATTAGATAGTTTTAAAGAAGTAAGAAGAGTATTAAAACCTTCAGGAAAATTTATTATAGTAAATGCCAGTTATACCAGTAAAAAATTTAAAGAAAGAAATGAAGAATATCTAAAAAAAGTACCAGGTATGAAAATATATAGTGTGAATTATATAAAAAACTTATTAGGAAAAGCGGGATATAAGAAGATATCCATAGAAACCTTAGAAGAGAAAAATTGGTTATGTGCAATGGGAGAAAAATAAAAAACGAGATAAGATAGCTTTTTTACTGTTTATTATGTATAGTATGAGAAGGTTTCTTTTCTATATTACAAATCGTATATATAAGTGTAAAGGAGTACTTTTTATAGCACTCCTTTAGTTATACTTGTTATTATAAAAATAACCTATCATTTTATGATTAATTTCAAGAGGCTGTTTATATTTTTACTGAATATCGATCCTTTTCCTATTTAAATTTTCTTTATCTAATTTAGGTAAATTAATTTTTAAAACCCCATCTTCAAAGGAAGCCTCTATATTATTTTCATCCACATTATCTATATAGAAACTTCTGTTAAATTCTCCATAATATCTTTCTTGTCTAACAAAATTTTCTTTTTTATTTTCTATAGAAGAATCTTTTTTTGCAGTAATTGTAAGATAATTATTTACAAATTCTACTGCTATATCTTCTTTTTTTACTCCAGGTAGATCTGCTTCTATTAAATAATTTTCATCTGTTTCCTTTAAATCCACTTTGAAGTTACCCTGTAAGTTAGTCATTAGTGAAAAGAGCTCATCATTAAAGAAAGTATCTAAAAATGGTGAAAAGAAGTCATCTTTTTTGTTTATACTGTTTTTTCTAAAAGGTATCATATCAAACATTCTTTAACTCCTCCTTGTTAATTAATATTATTAAGTTTATATGTATATGATAAATCTAAAGTCAAAGAAAGTCAAAGTCTGAAAAATAAAGATTTATTTATCTATATTAAAAAATTTTAAGTGAAGATTACATAAATTTTTAAAATAAAGGTTTTTTAAATATAAATTAATATTTTTAATCTAATTTCAATGTTAAGTAAATTTTATATAATTTAAATACAAGTAGTAATTTAGAAGTATACGGTAAAAAAATTATTCTTGACAATCATGGAGGGGAAGTATTAAGCTTATGTCAGAAACTTAAAAAACCAATTTAGTTTCTTTGGTAAATTTTAATGTGAGAGGTGTATTATGAAAAAGAATGTGTTTTCAAAAAAAGAATTAATGTTTATATGTACACTAGGGTTTACCTTAGTTATAAGGCAGATGGCTATGACTATGGTTATGCCCTTTATATCTGTTTATAGCAAAACTTTAGCTTATAGTACTCCAGTATTAGCTGGTGTAGCATTGGGTATATTTGGTCTTATGCAAGCTTTTTTTCAGATACCTTTTGGTGTTTTTAGTGATAAATTTGGGAATAAAAAAGTTATTTTAATAGGGCTTATGCAAGTAATTATAGGACTATTATTGGCTTATTTTGCAAAAAATATTTATTTATTAATAGTTGCTAGAGCCCTGCAGGGAAGTGGTGCTATAATTGCAGTAGGATATTCTTGGATTTCTAGCAGTGTACATTGTGAGAAACGAACAAGAGCTATAAGTATAGTTGGGATTATATTGGGTTTTGCAGCTACAGCTTCCTTTGCTTTAGGACCTATAATACATAGGTATGTATCTGTAAATAATATGTTCTTATATTGTGCTTTGCTAATATTATTTAGTTGGATTATAATATTAGTATTTTTAAAAGAAGAAAAATCTCATCATAAAAGTGAAACTAATTCTAAAGAAGGATATTCTAAAAATAATATTAACATTAAGGAAGTTTTTCATATATTATTAGACAATAATATATTTGTAAAATTAAATATAGCAGCTTTTTTAAATAATTTTATAATGGCAGCAGTATTTTTTGCTTTACCACAGTATTTGGAAAGTATTACAGGTATTGATGGTATGTGGAAAATATTTATGCCTTCAGTTCTTATAGCTATAGCTTTTATGACATGGGCTGTAAGAGTTTCAGAAAAGGGTTATGGAATAAAGCTATTAATTATATCCTTTGCTGTTACTGCTTTAGGTGTGATTTTTTATTTTAACAAAAGTTCATTTACATTTATATTAGTAGGAACTATATTATTTATGACAGGATATATATGTATATGTACATTAGTACCATCCCTTGCCAATGAAATAGCAGAGGAAAGCTATAGGGGTACAGCTAATGGTATAGTTAATAGTTTTCAATATATAGGGTCTTTTGTTGGCTCAGTTATTATGGCAGCTCTATGGGTAAATTATGAAAAAATAGCATTGATTTTACTTATAATAGTTTGTGTTCTAGGGATAATTATGCTTAAACGCTGTAATTAGGGAAATGTTATTGTTTTTAGATACTATAGCATAAAATGAAAAATTTTATTAATAGATGTATAATATAAAGAAAAAATACTTAATTAAAAAACCTTTAGTATACAAAACAAATGATATATTATATACCATTTACATAAAGGAGAATAAAATAATGAAACAAAACATACTAGATATAACCTCTAAAAATATAGAATTATATGGGTTGAAAAAATTTACTATGGATGATATATCCTATGATCTTAAAATAAGTAAAAAAACCATATACAAGTATTTTAAAAGTAAGAATGATCTAATAAGTCAATATTTTAATGAAATAATAGATAGTGATAAAAAAAGCACTTTAGAATTATTAGAAAAGAAAATGCCTTTAGATGAAAAATTATATAATATAATTTATTCTTATCATAAATATAAATTACCAGTAAGGATTTTGGATGAAGCTTATAAATTCTATCCTGAGGAATTTAAAAAAATTCAAGAGTTTAAAGATTTTAAAATAGATTTAGTAAAAAAAATTTTAAAAGAAGGTAAAAATCAAGGGGTAATAGGAGAAAATATAAATATAAATATAGTAAGTTTAATTTTAGAAAAAGTTAGTGATACATTTTTAGACTATAAATTTTTAACTAATAATAATATTACTATGAAACAAGCCATGGTAGATTTGATGAATATATTATTAAATGGTATTTTAAATGAAAAATATAATGGATAAAACTCCTGATATTAGAGAAGCTTTAGTTAAGGAAGAGGTGGTAACAAGATCTAAAAATGCTTATGTATTAGCTGATGATTCTAAGTTCGATCAAATAAGCTCTGTAACCTTTGGCGATATTAGTAAAGCTACTATAATTACAACAAGAATTTTAGATGATAAATACAAGAATTTAACAAGAATAGTGGAGGTAACAATATAATGATTTATACTATTACTTTTAATCCAGCTTTAGACTATGTAGCTAAGGTAGATGATTTTAAAACAGGTAATTTAAATAGAACAAGCTATGAGAAGATTTATGCAGGCGGTAAGGGAATAAATGTTTCTATAGTCTTAAATAATTTAGATGTAGAAAATATAGCTTTAGGTTATATAGCTGGCTTTACAGGGGAGGAAATAGAAAGAAGAGTTAGATCCTTTGGATGTAAAACGGATTTTATTAGATTAAAAAATGGAATGTCTAGAATAAATGTAAAGCTAAAATCAAAGGAAGAATCAGAGATTAATGGAACAGGACCTTCTATAAATGCTGAGGACTTAGATGAATTGTTTAATAAATTAGATAATCTAAAAGAAGGAGATTTTTTGATACTTGCGGGAAGTATTCCTAAAACTCTTCCAGAGAATATATATGAAACTATAATGGAAAGACTTAAAGATAAAAATATAAAATTTGTAGTGGATGCCACTGGAAAACTTTTATTAAAGGTATTAAAATATAAACCATTTTTAATTAAGCCTAATCACCATGAGTTGTCAGAATTGTTTGGTGTAGAAATTAAAAATGAAGAAGAAATAATAGGTTATAGTAGAAAATTACAGACGATGGGAGCGGAAAATGTTCTTATTTCCATGGCAGGAGATGGAGCAATATTTATTTCATCTAAAGGAGAAGTAATAAAAAGTGGAGTACCTAAGGGAGTTTTAAAAAATTCTGTAGGAGCTGGAGACTCCATGGTAGCAGGTTTTATATCAGGATATTTAAAAAATAATAATTTAGAGGAGGCCTTCAAAATGGGATTAGCTACTGGTAGTGCTAGTGCATTTTCAGAAGGCTTAGCTAGTAAAGAAAAAGTAAAAGAGATATTAAACCAAATACTATAAAGTAAGATTGATTTATTTAAATATAAAATTAGTTAAGCATATTATAATATGATTTTAAAATTAAGTGGTTTACTAATTAATGACATTCTAAAGGTAGCCTATGTATTTGGAACAGCTTCCTTAGCAAATAATCAATAACTGCAGGAGCTTTATTTATAGATTTTGGGTGTTCTTTAAGAGCTCCACATGGTGGAATATTTGTATTACCTGTTATATATAAGTAATCCATTTGGCTATTTTGTAGCACTAGTCATAGGTTCTTTGATAGGAATGTTGGCTTTAGGAATATTAAAGAAAAAAATTCAATAATAATAAAAGCCCCACAATAAAATGTGGGGCTTTTATATTAATCAAATTGTTCTGCCATATTAGTTAATTTTCTATTAAGTGCAAATATTATTACAGCATTTGCAATAAGAGCTACAGGAATAGCTATAAATACTTGTAATGGGCCTAATTTATCTATGAACGCTTGGCCGTATCCGGCTAACTTGTTAGCTGCAAAAGTACTTAAGAACCAAACTCCCATTAATACAGAAGCATATTTAGGAGGTGCAAGTCTATTAACCATTGAGTTTCCAATTGGTGAGAAACACATTTCTCCAGTAGTTTGTAATACATAAAATAATAATACCCAAATTACACTAGCCTTTACTGCAGGGTCAGCGGAACCGCCTCTTTGTAATACTGCAAAGATCATAAATACAAAACCAACAGCTAATAGTACAAAGCCAAGAGCCATTTTTTGTGTTATGTTTAAATCACCTTTTTTAGAATTTTCAAGTTTAATCCAAAGAGCGGACATTATAGGTCCTAATATAACACACATAAATCCATTAAATGAATCCAGCCAAGGTACTGGCATAGTAAAGCTTCCTATATTCATATCTATAAAATCTCTAGTATATAGAGCTATAGACGTAGAGGCCTGATTATAAGCTGTCCAGAAGAATATAGAAAAGAATGTTAATACAAATATAACTATAGTTCTATTTTTCTCAGCTTTTGTTAAAGGTGCAGTTGATTGTTTTTTATTATCCGCACCTGTTGTAGAAGGAGCGAGTTTGGCAGCTGCTATCTTACCAGAATCCCCCATTGTCTTTTTAACACCAAGGGCAAAGGAAAGACCTGATAGAAGACAGGCTATAGCTCCACCTAAGAAAACAGCTTTGTATCCATAATGAGCTATTTCTCCATTAACTTTTGTAGAAAATATTTGATCTGCAAAAAGTCCAAATAAAAGAGGTCCAAACATAGCACCTATATTTGTAAATGAATACATAATTGAGAATGCACCATCTTTTCTAGAATCATTTTGATCATATAAAAGACCAACCATTGTATTTAAATTTCCTTTAAAAAAACCAGTACCAATAGTTACTAATATAATCATTGCATAGACCCCAAACTTCCCTTGATTTAGGAAAAGAACAAAGTTACCAGCAGCCATTAATAAAGTACCTAATACTACGCAGTATCTTGCTCCTAGATAACGGTCACAAATCCAGCCACCTATTACTGGTGCTAAATAAGTTAGTGCTGCGTAAGTGGATACCAAAGATGCTGCATCCGCTTTGCTTAAGCCAAAGCCCCCTTTGATAATTTGAGTTGCTAAAAAAAGAATAAGTACAGATTTTACACCATAAAATGAAAATCTTTCCCAAGCAACTGTCATCCCACAGATATAAAGACCTGAAGGATGTTTTGAATTTTCAGTTTTTGCCATTTAATAAGACCCCCCTTATTTAAAATTTAATGTTAAAACATATATGATTAAGTTAAAAACTTAATATATAACAAAATATAATAAAAAGAATAAATATTAA
>OGSC01000458.1_pt1 | contig 19161 bp, 19 predicted proteins | sample 1573751 | NCBI WGS metagenome assembly OGSC01 (sample SAMN03295840, study PRJEB24534) | human gut metagenome | isolation source: fecal sample 8 from infant 5 | host: Homo sapiens | place: USA: Pittsburgh, PA | collected 2014-07
ATATTAGTTTATATTCTATATTAGATATATTAGTAGTATCATATATTTTTTATAAAAGTTATGTGTTAATAAAAGAAACTAGAGCAGAACAATTATTAAAAGGTATAATACTTATAATAATATTAATACCCATAAGTAGTTTGTTACATCTAACTATGTTAAGTTGGATATTAACAAAAACACTAACTATAGGGGTATTATCTTTTGTTATAATTTTTCAGCCAGAAATACGAAGAGCTCTTGAACATATAGGAAGAAGCGCATTTACGGACAAACATTTGCTACAGGATGAAGAAATAATGGGTAAAGTCATAGATAGTATTATAGTAGCAGTAGATAATCTTTCAAAAAGTAGGACAGGAGCATTAATAGTTATTGAACAATTTACTGGATTAGGAGAAATAATAAATACAGGAACTAAATTAGATGCTATGGTATCATCAGCACTATTAGAAAATATATTTGTTGTAAATACTCCATTACATGATGGAGCTACAATTATAAGAAATGATAGAATAATATCTGCAGGATGTTTTCTACCCTTAACCCAAAATACAGACATAAATAAAAAATTAGGCACGAGGCATAGAGCCGCTATAGGTATATCAGAGAATTCAGATTCTATAACTATAGTAGTGTCTGAAGAAACAGGAATGATTTCTTTAGCTGTTAATGGGCAATTAACAAGAGGATATGATAAAGAAAAATTAAAGGATATTATGATAAAAATCATAAAAAAAGGCTTTGATGAAGACAGTACTTTTAGGGGGCAGGTGGTAGAATGGGCAAAAAAAGTAAAACAGAAAATATAATAGTGAAAATTTGTTGTATAATAGCTTCTTTTGCTTTGTGGTTATATATATTTAATATAGAAAATCCAATAAAAGAACAAAAAATAACAGTTCCCGTTAATATAGTAAATAAGGAAAGTATGAATGAACTTGAATTAGCTTTGATGCCAAAAGAGGTTAATACAGTTACATTGATAATAAAAGGAAATGTAAAAGACATTTATTCCGTAAAAGCAGAAGACTTTAAAGTAGAAGCAGACTTAAATTCTTTTGGGCTAAAGAAAGGTGAAAATAAAATACCTGTTAAGGTAAAGAAAAGTCCTGGTAGCATTAAGATAGTAAATGAGGAAAATTTATGGACTAAAATTACTTTAGATAAGTTAAAATCTAACACAGTACCAATTAAAATAAAAGTAACAGGTACTCCTAAAGATGGATATGCAGCTTTAAATCCAATCATAAAGGAAGAAACAGCTACTATCTATGGGACAGAGACTTATATTAACAAAGTAAAAGAGGTAGTAGGAAAGTGTAACATAGATGGAAAATCTTCAGAAATAAAAACTAATATATCCCTTCAAGCAAAAACATATGACGGAGATATAATAAATGAGGTTTCAGTAGAACCATCCAAAGTGTATGTAAAGATACCTTTAACAAGAATTAAAAGAGTACCAGTAAATATGAGACTTAGTGAAGATATATCAAATAATAAAAATATAGAATCTATAACGCCATTACAAAGTGAAGTTGAAATTTCCGGAGAAGAAGAAGTTATACAAAATATAAAATATATAGATACAGAGATGATAAATATTAATTCTATAAAAATAGGACAGGAAAATATAGAAAGTAATTTAGTAGTACCAAAAGGAGCTATACTAGTAAGCGGTAATAATACTATAAAACTTAAAGTTAAATTTAAAGTTATAGAAGACAAAAAGGAAGATGAAAAGAATAAAGATAAAGATAAAGAAGAAAATAAAGAAGATAAAATAATTGAGAAGAAGGCTACAAAAGATATTAACATTATAAATGAGCCTAAGGATAAAGAAGTTTTATTGAGCCAATCTAATGTAACTATAAACATGAAAGGCAATAAAGATGTTATAGATAAGATAAATGTAGATAATATAAAGTGCTATGTAGATTTAAAAAATGTTAATTTAGGAGAAAATATAATAAAAGTTATTGTAGATATGGGAGATAATAAAATAGATTATAGTGTTAATTTAGACAGTATAAAAGTAACAGTAAAGGAAAAACAGGAGGAATAGCATGCCATTAAGAATTAATAATGTGACTTTAGAAATAGATGAAGATTTAAGTTTATTAAGAAATAAAATTTGTGAAAAATTAAATATATCTTCAAAGTATATAAAAGACTTTAAAATATTAAGAGAATCAATAGATGCTAGAAGAAATTCTATAAAGTTTAATTATTCGGTTGAAGTGTTCTGTGAAGATGAGAAAAGAATAATGAAAAATATAAAAGATAAAAGTATAACTTTTCAAGATGCTGAATATGAAGAAAAAATAGTATTTGGAACTAAAAAGATGAAGGAAAGACCAGTTATAGTAGGTATGGGACCAGCAGGCATGTTTGCCGGTCTTATGCTAGCTAAAAATGGATACAGGCCTATAGTTATAGAAAGAGGAGAAGCTATAGAAGAAAGAAGTAAAACCGTAGAGAGATTTTGGAACACAGGAGTTTTAAATATAGAATCTAATGTACAATTTGGAGAAGGGGGGGCAGGTACTTTTTCTGATGGAAAGTTAACTACTAGAATAAAGGATAAAAGATGCTCTTTTATATTAGAAGAAATGGTTAAAGCAGGAGCTCCCAAGGAAATAATATATTCTGGTAAACCTCATATTGGAACAGATATATTAAAAAATGTAGTTAAAAATATAAGGAATACTATAAATTCTCTAGGAGGAGAAATAAGATTTAATAGTAAATTAGAAAATGTAATAATTGAAGATGGAAAGGTAAATGCTATTATAGTAAATAAAGAAGAGATTCCTTGTGAAAATTTAATATTAGCTATAGGGCATAGTTCTAGAGATACTTATGAAATGCTTTATAAAAACAATATTTTTATGGAAAGTAAGGCTTTTGCCATAGGAGTTAGAGTAGAGCATCTAAGGGAAATGATAGATAAAAATCAATATGGAAAATATGCAGGTCATCCTAGACTTAAAGCGGCAGATTATAGATTAACTTATACAACTAAAAATAGTAATAGATCAGTGTATAGTTTTTGTATGTGTCCTGGCGGTGAGGTAGTTGCGGCAGCTTCTGAAGAGGGCCTGTTAGTTACCAATGGTATGAGCTATTATTCAAGAGACAAAGATAACTCAAATTCAGCTATAGTTGTATCTGTAACACCTGAAGACTTTGAAGGGAACACACCTTTAAAGGGAATGGAGTTCCAAAGACGCTATGAAAGACTAGCTTATAAATTAGGTGGAGAAAATTATAATGCTCCAGTACAGTTGGTAGAAGATTTTTTAAAGGATAAAAATTCATCTAAATTAGGAGCAGTAAAACCATCCTACAAACCAGGATATGAATTTAAGAATATATCAGAATGTTTACCAAATTATGTAGTAGATTCATTAAAAGAAGGTTTTTCTAGCTTTGATAATAAAATAAAAGGATTTGCTAGCAATGATGCTATTTTAACAGGAATAGAAACTAGAACATCAGCTCCAGTGAGAATTACTAGAAATGAAAATTTAGAAAGCATATCTTTGAAAGGGTTATATCCAGCGGGAGAAGGTGCTGGATATGCGGGAGGCATAATCTCTGCAGCGGTAGATGGAGTGAAGGTTGCTGAAAATATAATAAAGACATATAGTTCGTTAAAATAAAAACTTTTAAAAAAATATTGCGTTGTTCATAAATTTTGATAAAATATAAGTTAAAGAATAGTATAAGCTAAAGAATAATATAAATATGGGAGATTTAAAATGAGTGGTAATGATCTTATATTAGTAATTAATCCAGGATCTACATCTACTAAAATTGCTTTATTTAATAAAGAAAATCCTATAATTACAGATAATTTATTTCATTCACTAGAGGAAATAAATAAGTATGATTCAATATATGAACAAAAAGGTATGAGAGAAAAAATAATAATGGAATGGCTGGAAGAAAAGGGTGTAGATTTAAATAGACTTGTTGCTATAGTAGGAAGAGGCGGACTACTACGCCCTATGCCAGGTGGTACTTACAAGGTAACAAAAAAAATGATGGAAGATTTAAAGATAGGTTATCAAGGACAACATGCTTCTAATCTTGGAGGAATTATAGCCTATGATATTTCTGAAAAATTAAATATACCTTCATTTATAGTGGATCCGGTGGCAGTAGATGAAATATTAGAGGAGGCTAGGATATCTGGCATGCCTGAAATAAAAAGGAGATCTTTAGTTCATGCTTTGAATATAAAGGCTGTAACAAGAAAAGTTTGTAACAAGATTGATAAGGATTTTTTCAATAGTTCCTTTGTAGTAGCACACTTGGGTGGAGGTATATCAGTATGCCCAATCAAAAATGGGAAAATATTAGATGTAAATAATGCTAATGAAGAAGGTCCATTTTCTCCAGAAAGGACAGGGAGTTTACCTGTAGGAGATTTAATAAAAATGGCTTATAGTAGTAAGTATACTTACAAAGAGTTAAAGAAAAAAATTATGGGTAAAGGTGGACTAATAGCATATCTAGATACAAATGATGGAAGAGTTGTAGATAGAATAATTGAGGAAGGTAATAAAAAAGCTGAGCTTATTTTAGAAGCTATGGCTTATCAAATTGCCAAAGAAATAGGCTCTATGGCTACAGTATTAAAAGGCAATGTAGACGCCATAATTCTTACAGGGGGATTAGCTTATAATAAAAGATTAACTACTTGGATAAAAGAAAGAGTTGAATTTATATCTCCAATTGAATTGGTACCTGGAGAAGAGGAGATGTTAGCTTTAGTTGAAGGGGCAATAAGAATTTTAAATAAAGAAGAAAGTGCTAAAATTTACGAAGAAGAGGTGTGTTTTAATGATTAAAAGTTTTGATGAAATACTACAAAAGGCTAAGAGCCAAGAAAAAAGAACCGTATCTGTAGCGGTGGCTCAAGATAAGCATGTATTAGAAGCTATAAAAGATGCTAAAGAACAAGGTCTTGTTAATGCAATACTTGTAGGAAATTTAGAAAAAATCAAAGAAATAGCAAAAGAAATAGGAATGGATTTAGCAGATTATGAGATAGTAAGTGAAAACGATGACAGGAAAGCTGCTTTAAAAGCTGTTGAAATAGTTTCATCAGGAAAAGCAGATATGGTTATGAAAGGTTTAATAGATACAGCAAATTTTTTAAGAGCTGTTTTAAACAAAGAGATAGGATTAAGAACAGGAAAAATAATGTCTCATATTGCAGTATTTGAGGTAAAAAAATTAGAAAAATTAGTAATGATTACAGATTCAGCTTTTAATATGTATCCAGGATTGGAAGAAAAAATTGATATAGTTAAAAATGCAGTTACGGTAGCACACGCAATTGGTATTGAAAATCCAAAAGTTGCTCCTATTTGTGCAGTAGAGGTGGTTAATCCTAAAATGCCAGCTACACTAGATGCAGCTACACTTTCTAAAATGAATGATAGAGGACAAATAAAGGGATGCATAATTGATGGACCATTAGCTTTAGATAATGCTATATCAGAAGAAGCTGCAGCTCATAAAGGAATAGATAGCCCAGTAGCAGGTAATGCTAACATATTTTTAATGCCAAATATAGAAGCAGGAAATGTGATGTATAAGACATTAACTTATGCAGCAGATTGCAAGAATGGTGGATTATTAGTAGGAACATCAGCACCAGTTGTATTAACTTCAAGAAGTGATAGTCATGAATCAAAACTAAATGCAATAGCTTTAGCAGCATTAGTTGCTAGCCAACTAAAAAAATAAATATCTTAAATTTAGGGAGGAATTCAAAATGGGTTACAAATTGCTAATAATTAATCCCGGATCAACATCAACTAAAATAGGAGTATATGAAGATGAGAATCAAATACTAGAAGAAACATTAAGACATTCTTCACAAGAAATTGAAAGTTATAAAACTATATTTGATCAATTTGAATTTAGAAAAGAAGTTATATTAAATGTTTTGAAAGAGAAAAATTTTGATGTAAATGAATTAGATGCTATTGTAGGTAGAGGTGGACTTTTGAAACCTATTGAGGGTGGAACATACAGAGTAAATGACGCCATGATTGAAGATTTAAAAATGGGAGTTCAAGGACAACATGCATCTAATCTTGGAGGAATAATAGCTAATGAAATAGGAAAAAATCTTAACATACCTGCATTTATAGTAGATCCTGTAGTTGTTGATGAAATGAAGGATATAGCAAGAATATCAGGTATGCCTGAAATAAAAAGAAAAAGTATATTTCATGCATTAAATCAAAAGGCAGTTGCTAAAAGATATGCAAAAGAAAACAATAAAAAATATGAGGAGCTTAATTTAATAGTCACACACATGGGTGGAGGAGCTTCCGTAGGAACTCACGAAAAAGGAAAGGTAGTAGATGTAAATAATGCTTTAGATGGAGAAGGACCATTTTCACCAGAAAGAACAGGCGGTCTTCCAGTAGGGGATTTAGTGAAATTATGCTACAGTGGTAAGTACACTTATGAAGAAATGAAGAAGAAGATAAGCGGCAAAGGCGGAGTAGTAGCATATTTAAATACAAATGATTTTAGAGAAGTTGAAGAAAGAGCTGAAAAAGGAGATAAAGATGCAAAATTAATTGTTGATGCATTTATATTTCAAATAGCAAAAGAAATAGGAAAAAATGCCGCTGTTTTATGTGGAAAAGTAGACGCAATATTATTAACAGGAGGAATAGCATATAGTAAAGTTATATGTGAAGGTATAAAAGAAATGGTATCTTTTATAGCGCCAGTAGTTAGATTCCCAGGAGAAGATGAGTTATTAGCATTAACTCAAGGAGGATTAAGAGTATTAAAAGGAGAAGAAGAGGCTAAAGAATATAAATAATATAGAACTTTAATATATGATATAAATAGAATAATTAGTAAAATAAAGAAATTTTTTTTATGATAAAATTATAACAATTAAAAAAAAGAGAAAATTACTTTACAACTATAAGGATTTTTGTGATATAATGAAGTTACAAATTCATCTATAAATTTACTTAAAGATGAAAAATGAAAGAGCTACTTCATGTAGTGTGAAAAAATTTTTTGCTATATGTGAAAAGGGTTTCATTCTATAGAAATGCTCTGTTTTGGAGTGATTAAAATGAGTAGAATAAATATCTTTACAGGACATTTTGGTAGTGGAAAAACAGAAATTGCCATAAATTATGCTATGAAGTTAGCGAAAGAAGGCAAAAAGGTAGCTTTAGTAGACATAGATATTGTAAATCCATATTTCTGCTCAAGAAGTCTAAAGGAAGAGTTTGATAAATTAGGAATAAGAGTAATAGCTTCTGACTCTAAACTTATGAATGCAGAATTAATGGTTGTACCTGGTGAAGTTATGGCAGTATTCAATGATAAAAGTTATGAGGTTGTTATGGATATAGGTGGTGATGATCAAGGAGCAACAGTACTTGGTCAATATAACAAATATTTTAATGAAGAAGATTATGATATGTATTTTGTAGTTAATAATAATAGACCACTTACATCTAATGAAAAAGAAACAGAAGATTATATAAAATCTATAGAAATTTCATCTAGATTAAAAGTTAAATATCTTATATCAAATACAAATCTTTCATATGAAACCACAGTAGATCACATATTAAAGGGTGATGAGATAGTTTTAGAACTTTCTAAAAAGACTGGTCTTCCCTATAAATATATTGTGTGTAGAAAAGATTTTCTAGATGATATAAAAGGTAAGGTTCATGGAGAAATATTTCCAATAGATATATACATGAAACCACCTTGGAGGTAATTTATATTCAAAATTGTCAAAATCTTAAAATTTATCAATAAATAAAAATTGAATATAGACTTGTAAGGCATTCTTATTAAAAAACTTAAGGAGGGGTTATAATGCCAAAAGTAATATTTAGGGAAGAAAGATGTAAGGGCTGTGGCCACTGCATCCAAGTGTGCCCTAAAAAAATAATTAGCTTTTCAGAAAAACTAAATGTAAAAGGTTATAATGCAGCTACAATAGTTGATGAAAAGAAAGATGATTGTATAGCTTGTGCATCATGTGCAAGAATATGCCCAGATTGTGTAATAACAGTAGAAAAGTAAGAAGGAGGGGTTATAATGGGTGAAAAAGTTTTAATGAAGGGTAATGAAGCTATAGGCGAAGCTGCAATCCAAGCAGGATGTGAATGTTTCTTTGGGTATCCAATTACTCCACAAACAGAAGTAGCAGCTTATATGTCAAAGAAAATGCCTAAGATAGGCAAGACATTTGTTCAAGCAGAAAGTGAAATATCAGCTGTAAATATGGTGTATGGTGCAGCAGGAACAGGAATTAGATGTATGACTTCCTCAAGTTCACCAGGAATAAGTTTAAAATCAGAAGGACTTTCATATATAGCAGCAGCAGAACTACCATGTGTTATAATAAACATCGTTAGAGGAGGTCCAGGATTAGGAAGTATTCAGCCAGCACAATCAGATTATTTCCAAGCAACAAAAGCAAGCGGACACGGTGATTTTAATATGCCAGTATTTGCACCTGCTTCTATACAAGAAATGGTTGATTTAATACAAAATGCCTTCGATGTAGCTGATACATACAGGACACCTTGTATGGTTATGGGAGATGGTATGCTTGGACAAATGATGGAACCTGTTGAATTTAAAGAAAGATCATCTAAAGAACTTCCAGCAAAAGATTGGGCAGCTAATGGGTTACATGGAAGAAAAGAGCATAATATAATAAACTCCTTATATTTACAACCAGAAATATTAGAACAACATAACATTCATTTACAAGATAAATATGCTAAGATAAAAGAAAATGAAGTTAGATATGAGTTATATAACTGTGATAAAGAATGCGATTTAATATTAGTTGCATATGGAACAACTTCAAGAATATGCAAAAATGTTGTAAAAATGGCTAAAGAAGAAGGTATGACATTAGGACTAATAAGACCTATAACAATATGGCCTTTCCCATTTGAAGCATTTGAAAAAACTGTAGACCTTACTAAACATGGATATCTGTCTGTAGAAATGAGTTGCGGACAAATGGTTTATGATGTTAAATTAGCATCTAATGGAAGAAAGCCAGTAGATTTTTATGGAAGAACAGGTGGAATGGTTCCAGATCCATCAGATATCCTAGAGAAAGTTAAATCTATAGTAGGAGGTGCTAGATAATGGCTATAGTATATCAACCACCTAAAGCATTAATGGACGTTCCTACACATTATTGTCCAGGATGTACTCATGGTGTAATTCATAAATTAGTTGGAGAAGTAATTGATGAACTTGGAGTATTAGATAAAACAATAGGTGTTGCTCCAGTTGGATGTTCAGTTTTAGCATATAACTATTTTGCCTGTGATATGTTTGAGGCTGCTCATGGTAGAGCACCAGCAGTTGCAACAGGTATAAAAAGAGCTAATCCAGATTCAGTAGTATTTACTTATCAAGGAGATGGAGACTTAGCTGCAATAGGTACAGCTGAGATAGTTCACATTGCAACTAGAGGAGAAAATATTACAACAATATTCGTAAATAACTGTATATATGGAATGACAGGTGGACAGATGGCACCTACTACATTACCAGGTCAAGTAACAGAAACAACACCTTATGGAAGAGATACAAGTTATGCAGGATTCCCAATAAGAGTAGCAGAAATGATATCTACTCTAACTGGAGCTTGCTATGTAGAAAGAGTAGCTGTAAATACAGTTCCAAATATATTAAAAGCTAAAAAGGCAATAAAGAAAGCTTTCCAAAATCAAATAGATAAAAAAGGATTTTCTTTAGTTGAAGTATTGTCAATATGCCCAACTAACTGGGGATTAACTCCTCAAGAATCAATGGACTGGTTAAGAGAAAACATGATCCCATACTATCCTCTTGGCGTTAAGAAGGATACAACTGAGGAGGTGAAATAATATGGCATCACAACAAATTATATTTGCAGGTTTTGGAGGCCAAGGTATATTATCAATGGGTAAATTTTTAGCTTATGCAGGAATGGACTCAAATATGGAAGTTTCATGGTTACCATCTTACGGACCAGAAATGAGAGGTGGTACAGCTAACTGTTCTGTAGTTCTATCTGATACACCAGTTGGATCACCAATAGTAACTAAACCAGATACAGTAGTAGTAATGAATAGACCTTCTTTAGATAAATTTGAAGATATGGTAGCACCAGGTGGATTAATAATATTGGATTCTGACTTAGTTGATAGAATGCCAAAAAGAGATGACATAAAAGTTATAGCTATACCAGCTCAATCTGAAGCGGATAAAATAAGTAGTAAAAAAATAGCTAATATGATTCTTTTGGGAGCTCTTGTAAAACAAACAGGAATAGTTACTATGGATGAAATAACAGCATCATTAAAAGACCATGGTAAGGAAAAATTCTTTGAATTAAACAAAGAAGCTCTTAAAGCTGGAGAGGAATACGTAAAATAATAAATTAAATATTGCCAGTGGAGAAAATATCTTCACTGGCTTTTTATATTTTTCAATTATGTTCCCTATTGTTAGAATTAGTAAACTATAATATAATATCTATGTGTATTTAAAAAATAGGAGTGATGAATTACATGGGTAGAATGTTCGGAACAGATGGAGTCAGAGGAATAGCTAATAAGGAATTAACAGCAGACTTAGCATATAAATTAGGTAAAGCAGGAGCTTTCATATTAACAGAAGGAACACATAGACCTAAGATACTTGTAGGTATGGATACAAGAATATCAGGGGACATGCTAGAGAGTGCTTTAGTAGCAGGTATATTATCTGTAGGAGCAGAAGCTATTTGTGTAGGTGTAATACCAACACCAGCAATAGCTTATTTAACAAGAAAATATAATGCAGATGCAGGGGTTGTTATTTCAGCATCACATAATCCAGTAGAATATAATGGTATAAAGTTTTTTAATAAAGATGGGTACAAATTATCAGATAAATTAGAAGATAATATACAAGCATTAATAGAAAATAATTTTAAGGATGTTCCAGTTTTAACTGGAGAGAATATAGGAAAAAAAATTGAAGAAGATGGAGAGGCTATAAGAGATTACATAGATTTTGCTAAATCAACTATAAAAGGTAATTTAAAAGGATTAAAAGTAGCTTTAGATTGTGCTAATGGAGCATCATATATAACATCTGTAGAAGCTTTTAAGGAATTAGGAGCAGAAGTTTATGTTATAAACAATAAACCAGATGGTGTAAATATAAATAGAAAATCAGGATCAACACATCCAGAAGACCTTATGGAGTATGTAGTTAAAAATAATTGTCATATGGGATTAGCTTTTGATGGAGATGCTGATAGATGTCTAGCAATAGACGAAAATGGTAACTTAATAAATGGAGACTTTATATTAGCTATTTGTGGTAAAGAATTAAAAAAACAAGGTAAGTTAAAGAAAAATACAATAGTAGTTACTGTAATGAGTAATCTTGGATTAGATATAGCTATGAAAAAAGAAGAAATAAATACTATAAAAACAAAAGTTGGGGATAGATATGTCTTAGAGGAAATGCTTAAAAATGACTATGTAATAGGTGGAGAGCAATCAGGTCATATTATATTCTCAGATTATAATACTACAGGGGATGGACTTGTAACTGCTCTGCAATTAGCTCATATTGTAAAAGAAAGTGATAAGACTTTCTCAGAATTATGCTCTATAATGAAAGAGTTACCACAGGTTTTAGTTAATGCTAAAGTTCCTAATGATAAAAAAGATATTTATTTAAAAGATGAAGAAATAAAATCTGAAATAGATACAATTACAAAAAACTTAGATGGCTCAGGGAGAGTACTTATAAGACCTTCTGGTACAGAGCCTTTGGTAAGAGTAATGCTTGAAGGAGAAAATCAAGACGAAATCGACAAGTTAGCGCATGACTTAGCTAAACTAATAGAGAGTAAAGTAAAATAATAAGATTGGTTTATATTTTTAAAACATAAGGGTAATTTATAATTATAAGGTTAATTATAAATTACCCTTATGTTTTTTTAGTATAAATAAAATTAAAATAATAAAATATTCAAAAAATAATGAAATAATACAAATCATTTAAAAAATGAAAGAAAAATAGAATAAATATAGTATTATTCAAAAAAAATAAAGATTATATATTGTTGAAAAAACAATAAAATTGTTATATTATAAATACAACAATAAAACAAAATTTCACCAACTGCACAAATGTGCAAAATTTGTGTATAAAATAACAAAGGAGATTTAATTAATAACCTCCAAATAAAATTAAGAAAGGTTGAAAATGCCTTATGAAGTATGATGATAGAATTTTATATAAAGTTGCACAAATGTACTATATTGATAATATGACACAATCTGAAATTGCAAAACGATTGGGACAATATAGAACAACTATAAGCAGAATGTTAAAGAAAGCTAGAGAGGAAGGTATTGTTACTATAAATATAAAAAGTAACTTTGATGGCTGCTTCCAATTAGAGGATGCTCTAGAAAAAACCTTTAATTTAAAAGAGGCCATAGTTATACCAACAGATGAAGATGAAGCTGAAAGTATTAGACTTAAAAAATTAGGTCAAGCAGGAAGTGAATTTTTAAAAAGAATATTAAGAGATGGTGATATACTAGGTTTTGCCTGGGGCAAATCTGTTGGAGAAGTAGCAAATACATTGAAAGATTGTAAAAATATATCAGCTAATGTAGTGCCTTTAGTAGGAGGGCCACCTAGCGATATGGATAATAAATATCATGTTAATACTATAGTTTCTAGGGTTAGCGATGAATTTAAAGCAAAAGGACATTATTTTTATGCACCAGCAATAACAGCAGAAAAGTCCACAAAAGAAGCTATTATGAGTGACAGCAATTTTAAAGGAATACTGGAGTTATGGGATAAAGTTAATAAGGCTGTTGTAGGAATTGGAGCACCACTTAAAGGTAATAACCTAATTTGGAGCGGATATTTTGGAGACGAAGACATACAGTTGTTAAAAGATGTTGATGCAGTAGGAGATATATGTTCAAGATTTTTCGATATAAATGGAAACATAGTTGATGAAAAGGTAAAAGATAGAATAATAAGTGTGGAATTAGAAAAATTAAAAAAAATGGAATATTCTATAGCTGTAGCAGAATCCTCAGAAAAAGCTTGGTCTATTTTAGGGGCTTTAAATGGAGGTTTTGTAAATGTTTTAATAACTAATAATGAAACAGCAGAAACGGTACTAAACTTACATGAGCAATTTACTAAAAATAAAAAATAAATATAATTTAAAACTTTGAAGGGAGTCTTATAAAATGGAAGGAAAAATGAAAGCAGTAGCTTTACATGCAATTAAGGATTTAAGATATGAGGAAGTAAATATACCTACAATAGGTGAAGATGACGTATTAGTAAAAGTTAAATATGTTGGTATATGTGGTTCAGATATGCCAAGAGCCATGGTAAGTGGAGCATACCATTACCCAACAATAACAGGACATGAATTTTCAGGAGAAGTAGTTGAAATTGGCAATAATGTAGGTGATATAAAAATAGGAGAGAGAGTAGCAGTAGTACCATTAATACCATGTGGAGAATGTGAATTCTGTAAAAAAGGCAATTTTGCTTTATGTGAAACTTATGAATTTTTAGGATCTAGAAATGATGGTGGTTTTGCAGAATATGTTAGAGTTCCAAAAGAAAACGTATTAATACTTCCAGAAGATTTAGATTATGAAACAGCAGCAGGAATAGAACCAGCATCTATATCATACCAAGCAATGAGCAAAACAGGAATAAAAGTTGGTGATACTGTAGCAGTTGTTGGTTGTGGTCCTATAGGACAATTTGCTATTCAATGGGCAAAAATATTTGGTGCATCAAAGGTAATAGCTGTGGATGTTTTAGAGGATAAACTTAACTTAGCTAAAGAATTAGGTGCAGATATTATAATAAACAGTAAAGAATGTAATGCAGTTGAAAAAGTATTAGAAATTACCAATGGTGGAGTAGAGGCTGTTATAGAAACTGCAGGAATGAAAATTACAGAAGAACAATCTGTTCTTATGTGTAGAAAACTTGGAAAGGTTGTTTTCCTAGGGATATCACATGATGAATTAAGATTTAGCGAAAAAACTTTTGATAGAATAATGCGTGGAGAAATTACATTACAAGGTTCATGGAATTCATATGCAGCTCCATTCCCAGGAATAGCTTGGAGAGCTACATTAGATTTCATGGAAAAAGGACAAATAGTATTTAAACCAATGATATCTCATAAAATCAAACTTGAAGAATTACCAGGATATTTCCATAAAATGTTCAACAAAGAAATTAATTATAATAAGGTACTAGTTGAAATTTAGTAGAGGTGAATTTATGTTTATAAGAATAGTAATTGTTATTGGACTTGCATGGCTTCTACAAACTGCATTAGGTTTTTTACAATTTAAAGATTTTAATAAAAATTTTAAAGAACTTAGACAAAAAGGAAGAGTAGTAATAGGGAAAAATAAGGGACGTGTAAAGAGGGGTTCAGTAATACTAATTGCTATTGATGATAATTGCTCTATACTTGAGAGCAGAATCATGAAAGGAATTACTATTTTAGCTAGATTTAAGTCTATGGAGATTTTGAATAATCAAAATCTTCATAGCATAAATCCTAATATATTAGAAAATTTAGACCAACAGACAGCTTTGGCAATACAAGATGGAATCAAAAATTATAATGAATATTATAAAACAAAGGAGGAGATTGATTCTAATTCATAATTGAGTCAATGAAAAACGTTTTATTAAAAAGGAGATGAGTTTATGGATTTTTTAACTAATTTAGCAAAAGGTTTTATAGGTTTATTTCAAGAAGGTGGAAATACTTTTGTAGGCATGGCAAAAGGAATAATACCTACATTGATTATGCTTCTAGTTGCTATGAATGCTTTAATAAGAATAGTTGGAGAAGAAAGAATAGAAAAGTTAGCTAAAAAAAGTGCAGCTAATCCAATAACTAGATATTTAATATTACCAGTAATAGGAACATTCTTTTTTTGTAACCCAATGACATTATCTTTAGGTAAATTTTTACCAGAAAAATATAAACCAAGTTATTATGCAGCGGCATCATATTCTTGTCATACAATGAATGGTTTATTCCCACACATAAACCCAGCAGAACTATTTGTATTCTTAGGTATAGCAAATGGTATAACACAATTAGGATTATCAACAACGGATTTAGCAGTTAGATATTTCTTAGTTGGTATAGTTACAAATTTCCTTAGAGGATGGATAACAGATTTCACAACTTCTTATGTAGAAAAACAACAAAATGTAAAATTATCTACAAAAATTTCACTTTAGGAGGTGTAATTGATGGCAAAATATAACGCAATAAAAGTTAGTGCAGGAAATGGCGGTTTTGGAGGCCCCCTTACAATAGTTCCAACAGAACAAAAAAATAAAATAGTTAATATAACTGGAGGAGTTATTTCAGAGGTAGCAAAAAAATTAGAAGAACTTACAGGCTGTGAATTGGTAGATGGATTTAAAACAAAAGTACCAGATGATGAAATAGCATGCGTAATAATAGATTGCGGTGGTACATTAAGATGTGGATTATATCCTAAAAAAGGTATACCAACTATAAACTTAATGCCAGCAGGACCAAGTGGGCCATTAGCTGAATATATAAAAGCAGACATATATGTATCTTCTGTAAAGGTTAAGAATATTGAATTAGCAGATTCTTCTGAAAATAGTGAAAACGTTTATGAAGAAAATCAACAAAAAGAAGAAGTGAAGAAACCTAAATATGATACAACTAAAAAGATAACTCAACAATCTGATAGAGGTATAATGACTAAGATAGGTATGGCTCTTGGTAATTTTGTAGGAATGCTATACCAAGCCGGCCGTGATACTATAGATACTGTTATAAAAACTATATTACCATTTATGGCATTTGTATGTATGCTAATAGGTATAATATTAAAATCTGGTATAGGAGATGCATTTGCATCAGTATTATCTCCATTGGCAGGTAGCTTACCAGGATTAGTATTACTATCAGCTATATGCTCATTCCCATTATTGTCACCATTCTTAGGACCTGGTGCAGTTATAGCTCAAGTTATAGGTGTTTTAATTGGTGTTGAAATTGGTAAGGGTAATATACCACCACATTTAGCATTACCAGCATTATTTGCAATAAACTCTCAAGCAGCATGCGACTTTATACCAGTAGGGCTTGGACTTGCAGAAGCAGAACCAGAAACAGTAGAAGTTGGGGTTCCATCTGTTTTATATTCAAGATTTTTAACAGGTCCAACATCAGTATTTATTGCATGGCTTGCTAGCTTTGGATTATATGCTAAATAGATTTAGTTAAAAATAAAATATAAGAATAAAAGGATTACATTCTTTTATTCTTATATTTTAAATAATGTAAATTAATTTTTACTTTGTATAATAATAGTTTGATATATTTAAGTTATTTAAATATACAATTGAATTTATATTATTTGTTTTATATGTAATTAAAATAATATAAAAGGTTAAATTAATAAGAGTAGTTTAAAAATAGGAGGAAATATTATGGAAACAATATATAATACAGAGGTAAATAAATTAGGAATTATGGTAGAAGAATTCTATGGAGAAAAAATGATAATATTATTTAAAGATAATGCTCCAGAAGAATTAGCAGATTATTGTGTGCTTCATGGTAAGAATGAATTAAATGATGAAATACAAGTAGGAGATATTTTTAGAATTGATGGAGAAGAATACAAAGTAACTGCTGTAGGAGATGAGGTTCATAAAAATCTACGTGATTTAGGACATATTTGTGTAAGATTTGATGGAAGTACAAATGCAGAATTACCAGGAAGCTTATATTTAGAGGATAAAGAAATAAAAGAAATAAAAGAAGGAACTTTATTAGAAATTGAAAGACCTTAGTTAAAAAAAGGAGGTATACTGTGAATTTTAACGAAAAAACTGTTATAATAACAGGAGGAGCTCAAAGTTTAGGAGAATATATTGCTTATAGCTTTGCTGAAAAAGGTGCTAATATAGTAATTGCAGATATAGATTATGAACAGGCTAACAAAGTATCTCAAAATATAATAGATAAATATAAAGTAAGATCTATAGCAGTTAAAGTTGATGTATGTAAAGAAGAAGAAGTTAAAAATCTTATAAAAAATACAATAGATAATTTTAGAAAAATAGATATTTTAATTTGTAATGCTGGAGTAGTTTATAGTACAAAGATTACTGAGCTGCCTAAAGAAAAATGGGATAATATATTAAATGTAAATTTAACAGGGTATTTTTTATGTGCAAAAGAGGCTGCAAAGGAGATGATAAAAAGAAAGCAAGGAGTTATTATCGAGATAAACTCTAAATCAGGTAAAAAAGGAAGTTTGCATAATTGTGCTTATTCTGCATCAAAATTTGGAGCTATAGGTTTAACTCAGAGTTTAGCATTAGATTTAGCAGAGGATGGAATAAGAGTTAATGCAGTTTGCCCAGGTAATTTATTAGACTCACCTATGTGGAAAAATGGTCTATATGAACAATATGCCAAAAAATTAAATATACCTAAAGAAAAAGTTAGACAAGCTTATATAGATAAGGTACCTTTAAAAAGAGGCTGCACTTATGAGGATGTAAGTAATTTAGTATTATTTTTAAGTTCGAAAGAAGCTTCATATATGACTGGACAGGCTGTAAACGTTACGGGTGGGCAAGAAATGAGATAAAATATATTTTTAGGAGATAAATTATGTTAAATACAATAATTTTTGATATGGATGGGGTAATAATAGACACAGAACCTTTATCCTTTGAGACTAGTAAAATTTTATTAAAAATGTATGATAAAGATTATACTGAAGATTTTCATAACTCTTGCATGGGTCTAAGTATGATTGAAGTAATAAGAAGAACAATAAGCAATTATGATTTAGAAGAAGACGAAAATGAATTGCTAGAAAAGAGAAATAAATTATACACAAAAATAGCTTTAGAAAAACTAGAACCTATAAATGGCGTATATGAATTATTAGATTATATAAAAGAATTAAATATTAAATGTGCAATAGCAACAGGTAGTAATAGAGAAATAGCAGAGATTTTGCTAAAAAAATTAGGCATAATTGATTACTTTCAGTTTATTTTACCGGGGGATGAGATGGAAAAATCAAAACCAGATCCTTGGCCTTATTTAGAAGCTATGAAAAGATTAGGTTCCTCTAGTGAAGAAACAATTATTATGGAAGATTCTATAAATGGAATAAAATCAGCTATAGCTGCAGGATGTAAGGTTATCGCAATAAATAGTATATGGAAAGATGAAAGCACAAAAGAAATAATATCCTTTGAAAAAGATTTAAAGGGAGCTAAAAATGTAATAGAAAATTTAATAAAATAACAAAGGGGGACGATTTATATGTTAATATTTTTAGACACAGCTAATATAGATTCTATAAAACATATAAATGATATTTATCCATTAGATGGAGTTACAACTAATCCTACTATAATATCAAAAGAAAAAAAAGATTTTATATGTATACTAAAAGAAATAAGAAACATCATAGGCAAAGAAAAAATGCTTCATGTTCAAGTGGTAGGATCTAAAACAGAAGAGATGATAGAGGAAGCTATATATTTAAATGAAAAAATCGGTGGTAATTTGTATATAAAAATACCAGTAACTGAGCAAGGTATAAAAGCTATGAAGGAACTTAGTAAAAAAGGATATAAGATCACAGCTACTGCAATATTTACAGCTCAACAAGCATTAATGGCAGCAAAGGCAGGAGCAGAATTTGTAGCGCCTTATGTAAATAGAATAGATAATTTAATGGCAGATGGCATTAAAGTTGTTTCTGACATAGTAAGTATATTTGAAATTTATAATATTAATTCTAAGGTTTTAGCTGCTAGTTTTAAAAATACAGAACAAATCCATAATGCTTGCTTAAAGGGAGCTCATAGTGTAACTGTAAATGAAGATTTAATAAAGCAATTAATATATCATCCATCTACAGATTTAAGTGTAGATAATTTTATAAAAGACTGGGAAATGCAATATGGTAAAAATACAAAAACTAATGAGGTATAACATAAAATAATATTTTAATAGTAATATAT
>OGSC01000461.1_pt1 | contig 19065 bp, 17 predicted proteins | sample 1573751 | NCBI WGS metagenome assembly OGSC01 (sample SAMN03295840, study PRJEB24534) | human gut metagenome | isolation source: fecal sample 8 from infant 5 | host: Homo sapiens | place: USA: Pittsburgh, PA | collected 2014-07
GTCTATAATATATGATTTTTAAGGGACTGTGGTATTAAGAATAAATTCTACAATATATTGTGTTAAATTTAAATTTGCCAAAGAATATATTGTGTGTAAATTTCTTGATGCAACAGTTCCTTAATTGTATTTTAGGAATAAATTAAAATATCTTTATTCTAATTTAGAATGTTTGTCTGATGTTGAAATATTGAATTAGGTATTTAAAGAATTCAGGAATAATACATCATAAATTCAGTAATTATCCATTTTCATATGATTTTTAATTTGATATATTAGTCACAGTTAAGTTAGTTATAACTAACTTAACTGATGTTGTTGTACTTAAATATTATTTAATTTATTGGTTATGTTAAGTAATTATAAAAAATAGTCTTAAAAATAATAGAATTATTTAATAAAAATTAAGAGTTATATAGCTTAACAGAACTAAATTATTACATAGGGGGAATGAAAATGAAAAAGTTTATGGGACTATTTGTCTCACTTATATTAATCATAGGTATACTATCTGGTTGTAGTGGAGCTAATAATAAGGATACTAAAAGCGAATCAGATAATAGCTCAAAAGAGCAAACAAAAGATGTTGGAAAGTCTCAGTGGCCAAGGACTATAAAAGATGCAACAGGAAAAGAGATTAAATTTGATAAAAAACCTGAGAGAGTAGTAGTTCTCCATTCATTGTTTTTAGATTATTTCTTTGCTTTAGAAACACCACCAACTGCTTGTGCTGGAGCAACATTTAGTAAAGGAAACAAGGTTTTAGATGGATTTGAAACCCTTAAGCCATATGTGGGTACCGCTAATATTATAGACTTAGGTGATGCTAGAGCATTGAATTTAGAGGCAGTTATTAATTCAAAACCAGATGTAATTGTGACATTTAAGGGTCACGTAGATAAGACCTATGATAAGTTGGTTAAAATAGCTCCTGTGGTTCAAATTGATATGAAGGATTCTCTACAAGATAAAACTATGCAATGTGCAAAAATTGCTGGAAAAGAAGAGTTGGCTACTAAAATTATAAATGAAACTGAGAAAGATATAGAAAATACTAGGAAACTTTTAGAAAATCATAAAGATAAAACTTTTGCTTTACTTAGAGTTGATGGCAAGGGAAATTTTGTTGCTGTTGGTTCAAGTAATACACTTTATTACGATAAAGCTCATGGCTTTAACCTGTCAAAGCCTAATGGTTATCCAGAGAAGAGTAAGATTATTTCCTTAGAGGGTTTATCTAAGATGAATCCAGATTATATTATATTCAGGCATTTTTCTGACAGTGTTAATTCTGCTGTTGAAAAACAAAAAACTTCTCCTGTATGGCAGTCACTTAATGCAGTAAAGAAGGATCAGATTTTATTTTTCGATAATTCTTTAAATAGTGAAAGTCCACTGGCGTTAAAGATTGCAGCTAAGAATTTAACAAAAGCCATATCAAAATAATAGTATATTCTTAAATTATATTTAATAAGTGGAATTTAATTGTAGATTTAGTGGATCTTAGTTTGTAGTAATTTTAATTATTGAATTGGATATTTAAAAGAAATTCAGGAATAATGCATTATGTATTCAGTAATCATCTATTTTCATATGATTTTTAATTTGCTATAGTAGTCATAGCTAAATTAGTTGTGACTAACTTAACTAATATAAATCGCGATTATATATTATTGAAAATATTAAAATTTGTTAAGTAATTATAAAAAATAGCTTTAAAAATAATACAATTATTTAATAAAAATTAAGGTTTATATAGCTTAACAGAACTAAATTATTACATAGGGGGAATGAAAATGAAAAAGTTTATGGGACTGTTTGTATCATTTATATTAATCATAGGTGTACTATCTGGTTGTAGTGGAAGTAATAATAAAGATACCCAAAGCAAATCAGATAATATATCAACAGAACAAACAAAAGACAATGAAAACTCTCAGTGGCCAAGAACTATAAAAGATGCAACAGGAAAAGAGATTAAATTTGATAAAAAACCTGAGAGGGTAGCAGTTCTTCATGCAGCGTTCTTGGAGTACTTTTTTGCTTTAGAAACACCACCAGCTGCTTCTGGTGGAGCAACAGTTGGTAATGCAATGAAAGCTTTGGATGAATTTGAAACCCTTAAGCCATATAAGGGTACCGCAAGTGTTATGGATTTAGGTAGTGCTAGAGATTTAAATTTAGAGGCAGTTTTAAAATCAAAACCAGATGTGATTGTAACATTTAAAGGTCATGCAGATAAGGTTTATGATAAGTTGGCTAAGATAGCTCCTGTAGTTCAGATAGACTTTAAGGATTCTTGGCAAAATAAAACTATTCAATGTGCAAAAATCGTTGGAAAAGAGGATTTGGCAAATAAAATTATAAATGAAACTGAGAAGGAAATTAAAAATACTAAAAAACTTTTAGAAAATAATAAGGACAAAACAGTTGCTTTACTTAGAGTTGATGGAAAAGGAAATTTTGTTGCCCTTGGTTCAAAGGATACTATTTATTACAACAAAGAAGATGGTTTTAACTTGTCAATACCAAAGGGCTATCCTGAACATAGTAAGGTTGTTTCATTAGAAGGTTTATCAAAGATGAATCCGGATTATATTATATTTAGACATTTCCCTGAAATTGTTAATTCAGCCGTTGAAAAACAAAAAACTTCTCCTGTATGGCAATCACTTAATGCAGTAAAGAAGGATCAGATATTATTCTTTGATGATTCTTTAAATAGTGAAAGTCCACTTGCATTAAAGATTTCCGCTAAGAACTTAACAAAAGCCATATCAAAATAATCTTTCATTGACAATTTAAATGTAATATAAATGGAAGTTACCCATTGGTTTGGCATAATAAAAATAGTTTATGGTAATGAGGAGGTAGCAGTTAGATGAAAAAGCCAATGGAAAAGGTAAGCATAAACACAAATAAAAAAGATAATATACGGAAGATGTGGTTTATTGTAGTGGGAGGATTAGGATTACTTGCTTTTGTTATGATGTTTTCTACAACTAAGGGGACAGAGAATATCCCCTTAGCTTTCTTATGGGATGCTTTGTTTCATTTTAATGGAAAAGAAATGAATCATCTTGTTATACTCAATTTACGTATTCCTCGTGTTATAGCAAGTGCCTTAGTTGGTGCAGCTCTTGCTGTTTCAGGAGCTATCATGCAAGGAACTACAGGAAATCCCCTTGCTGATTCAGGATTATTAGGGTTGAATGCCGGAGCGGCTTTTGCTCTTTCTATATGTTTTGCCTTCTTTCCTGGAATGAAATATATTCATATTATTTTATTTTCTTTTTTAGGAGCAACTTTGGGGGCTGTATTAGTTAATGGTATTGCTTCTATGAAAAAAGGTGGACAAACACCTATTAGGCTTGTATTAGCAGGGGCAGCTGTTAGTACACTGCTTGTGGCCATGAGCCAAGGAATTGCTCTTTATTTTAATGTGGCTCAAAGCATTATGTTTTGGACCGTTGGTGGTGTTGCAGGTTCTAATTGGGAACAGGTTAGAATAATGCTTCCGTGGATAATAGGAGGACTTATAGGATCAGTTGTACTATCACCTTATATTTCTATTTTAAGTTTAGGACAAGATGTTGCAAAGGGATTGGGAATAAATATAAAGCTAGTAAATCTATTATCTTCACTTATAGTTCTTATATTGGTAGGAGCCTCAGTATCTGTAGTAGGTTCAGTTGGATTTGTAGGATTGATTGTTCCTCATATTGCACGTTTTTTTGTTGGCATGGATTATAAATTAATTATTCCTTCTACAGCAGTAATGGGAGCTTTATTAGTAGTATTAGCTGACTTAGGAGCCAGAACTTTAAATCCGCCCTTTGAAACTCCCATAGGAGCTATAATTTCTCTTATTGGTGTACCATTATTCCTAAATTTGGCTCGTAGACAAAGGAGTGCAATGTAATGAAAGAACAACAACAAATAATTGAAGCATATAAACGTAAGGTAGCTATTCGAAATACATTAATTGTAATTGGATGTATGTTATTTTTAGGAGTTTCTTTAATCGTAAGTATGGATACAGGATATATTAAAATGTCTCCATTTGACGTTTTAAGGACATTATTTGGTAAAGGCACAGAGAAAGAAAAGCTAATTTTATTTGATTTTAGGCTGCCTCGTATAGTTATTTCAATGTTAGTAGGAGCTGGACTTGCCTTGTCAGGATGCATAATACAGAGTGTATCTAAAAATCCTCTAGCTGATCCAGGAATTTTAGGAATTAACGCCGGTGCTAGTTTGATGGTAATTTTATATGTACTGATTTTTAGTGCTGAATCTTTCCTATCTGTGTTTACTCTTCCTTTTTTAGCACTAATAGGGGCAGGCATTACAGCCGTTATAGTTTATATTTTTTCTTATAAACGAGATGAAGGTATTTCAACTATGAGGCTTGTTTTAACTGGTGTAGCAGTACAGGCAGGAATTTCAGCATTAACCACTTTACTAGTGGTGAAATTGGATGATACACAGTACAACTTTGTAGTTGCTTGGCAGGCAGGAAGTATTTGGGGGTCTAACTGGAAATTTGTGATTACATTACTGCCTTGGTTATTGATATTGATTCCATATATACTAACAAAATCTTCTGTTATGGATATATTGACTCTTAGTGATGATATAGCTTATGGTCTTGGTGCTTCAGTAGAAAAAGAACGTCGCAAATTGCTTGCAGCGGCAGTAGCTCTTGCTGCTTCATGTGTAGCAGTTAGTGGAAGTATCAGTTTTGTAGGTTTAATAGCACCCCATTTATCAAGACGACTTGTTGGACCACGCCACCGTATACTTCTATCCACTAGTATATTGATTGGAGCTGTATTAGTATCTTTGGCAGATACTATTGGACGTGTTATTATTCAACCTTCTGAGATTCCAACAGGAATTGTGGTAGCTATTATTGGAGCACCATATTTTCTTTATCTTCTTTCTAATAGTAAGAGTTGATTATAGGATTGTTAATAAAAATAAATATAATATATAAAAATTTTAATGGTATTAAATGCATTTTGAGTAAATCATGTTTGCAAATATTTTAATAATATTAAATGAATTCTGAGTAAATCAAGTTTGCAAGTAGTTTAATAATATTAAACATACCTTCAGTAAATTAAGTTTATAAAAATTCAAAGTTTAACAGTAGATATAGCAGTAGATAAAGGTATACTTCATAGAATTTTACTATGAATAAATTATGTATTTGATATAAGGAGTAAGGGCTTATGAACAGTATTACAACAACAAATTTAGCCATCGCTTATGAGGACAAACTCATAGTGGATGGTTTGAATATGAATATACCAAAAGGGAAGATAACTACCATAATTGGACCAAACGGTTGTGGAAAATCAACTGTACTTAAGACTATAGGCCGTATTTTAAAACCAAAAGAAGGATTAGTCTATTTAAATGGGGATGATATTAGAAATTTATCCACTAAGGAAGTAGCACAGAAGATGGCTATATTGCCTCAATCGCCTCAAGCACAAGGAGGACTTACTGTTGGTGAGCTTGTATCCTATGGTCGATTTCCACATAAGAAAGGATTTGGCAAATTGTCACCAGAGGATAAGAAAGTAATTCAATGGGCATTAGATATTACAAAGCTAACTGAACTTGAGGTTACAATGGTGGACAATCTTTCTGGTGGACAGCGTCAGAGAGTATGGATTGCAATGGCATTAGCTCAGCAGACTGATTTGATATTGCTAGATGAACCTACTACCTATTTAGATATGGCATATCAGTTAGAGGTATTAGAGCTTTTATACAATCTGAATAGGGAAGAAAGTTGTACAATTGTCATGGTACTCCATGATTTGAATTTAGCCGCACGTTTTGCCGACTACATGATAGCAATACGTAGTGGAAGTATTATAAGTCATGGAACTCCAGAAGAGATTATGACAAAAAAGGTTTTAAAGGATACTTTCAATATTGATGCGGAGATTGTGTGGGGTTCCAAAACAGGGCGTCCTACATGTATTTCCTATGAATTGATTAAATAATAGAAATAGTATTAAGAGGAGATGGTTATATGAAGAAAATTGCTATTTATGGGAAAGGGGGCATTGGAAAGTCTACTACAGTATCCAATGTATCTGCAGCTATGGCAAAAATGGGGTTAACAGTAATGCAGATTGGATGCGATCCTAAGGCGGACTCTACTCGAAATTTAACTGGCGGTAAAAATATTCCCACGGTATTGGATACTTTGAGAGAAAAGGGTGATATAGAGTTAAATGACCTTGTATTTAAAAGTAGTACTGGTGTCTTGTGTGTAGAATCAGGAGGACCAGTTCCAGGAGTGGGCTGTGCCGGCCGTGGAATAATCACTGCCTTTGAAAAACTGGAAGAATTAGATGCATATGAAATATATAAACCAGATGTTATCCTCTATGATGTATTGGGTGATGTGGTATGTGGTGGATTTGCTATGCCTATTAGAGGTGGATATGCCGATGAGGTGTGTATAGTTACATCCGGGGAAATGATGTCACTTTACGCAGCTACAAATATTGCACATGCTGTTAAAAGCTTTGGCAAGCGGGGATATGCATCCCTACGAGGATTGATACTAAACTCTAAAAAAATTGAAAATGAACAAGAGTTGGTTAGAAAAGTTGCAGAGGAAATTGAAACTCCAGTAATTCATTGTATGGCACGAGATCCTTATGTACAGAAGGCTGAAGCTTTAGGAAAAACTGTAGTTGAAGCCTTCCCTGAATGTGATATGTCAAAGCACTACGGTACTTTGGCAAAGATTCTATTAGAGGGAGGGAAGTGATAATGAAGAAATTAAAACATCTAAAACACTTATCTTCAGTTAAAACAAATGCCGGAGTAAAGTTTTTGACACCCGCAGCTTTTCCGGGAAATCATTGTCCCATGCATACTGCACTGGCACTTAGTGCAAGGGTTAAGGGGATGTCTACATTGGTTGTAGGAACACCAGAATGTGGAACCTATAGTCGTAATATTGTTTCGGGTATTAAAAGTGAGGAAGGGGAGCTACATTGGACATATATTTTGGATTCAAATGAGGTTGTATTTGGATGCCGCAGAGGATTAATTAAAACTATCAAAGAAATGGATAAGTCTGGTGCAAAAGCTATTATGATAATTTTAACTTGTGTTCCTGAGATAATTGGTGAAGATATAGAGGGCATTGTACATGAAATGCAGCCTCAGATTTCAGCACAACTTACATTTGTATTAATGGCACATTTTAAATGTAATAGTTATCCTTCAGGCTATTGGAAAACCTTAGTAGCATTTGGAAATCTAATGAAAAAAGGAAAAAGAAGCACTGATACAATCAATATTCTTGGTCGTAGTCCAAGAGAAAAGCATGTTCCTATGCCAGGATTATTAACAGCATTAGAAAAAAGAGGATTTTACCTTAGAATGCTTGCTCCAAAATCTGATGTTGAGGATTTTATTGTTTCACCGGATGCAGCTCTTAATATTGTACTTTCACCTTTCATGAATCCTTTAGCTGAAATGATGTGGGAAAAGTTTAAAGTTCCATTTATAAGTCTTCATGAAACTTATGATGTATTTGAAATTGATGGTCTTTATGAAGCTATAGAAAAGGCATTGAAAATCAGGTTTAACCATGAATTCGATGAATGGAGAGAAAAGGCTATTGCGCTGCAGAATCAGGCAAAAGATGTGTTTAAAGGGAAAAGTTATATTTCAACTCACATTGGTGCTATGATGCCTTTACCCCTTGCAGTATATCTAGCTAAATTTGAAATGGAGCCTATGCTTTTACATATGGATGAATTTTATCCTGATGATAGAAAGTGGGCAAAAGCTATTAAAGAGCAAGGGTATGATCCTATGATATGTCATATGGTAAATGATAATGCTGATATAGAGCTTTTGGAGGGTATTAAGGCAGATTTTTCTTTAGGAAAGCTTTTAAAGGATTCATCTTCAACTCCTTGTGTACCATATTTAGAGGATTTGTATGGACAAATAGGATATGAAAGAACAGTAGCTTTATTAAGTAGGATGTTAAAGGTTTATAGTAAAATAAATGTTAAAAAATAAGGAGGTAAAGTTTTGGGAATTCATAAGTTTAAACCACCAATGTCAGGTAGAATGGGAGTATTATGGACTCTTGCTTCAATTCGTGATGCTGCTTTAATTGAATACGGATGCATGGGACATATGCAGTATGGGAGAATGTTTCTAAATCAAACTGGTATATCCAGAGGGTGCAAACTATATTCTACTCACATTGACGAAACAGACATTTCATTAGGAGATACTAGAAGACTCAATCGTACTATTGCTCAAATTGTAGAAAGAGATAAGCCTAAAATTATTTTTTTGTTGCCATCCTCAGTGCCAACAGTTATTGGAACAGACTTAGTGGCTATATGTGAAGAGCTACAACCGGAATACCCTAATACTTTTTTACTTCCATTTGGATGTGGAGGCTTTGATATAGATGGGCATCGTGGTGTAAAGGAAGCACTTTTACTTTTAGCAAAAACATTGCCAAAGGGTATAGAAAAAACAGAAGAGCCTACATTTAACATAATTGGATCTTGTGCTGATTTATTTCGTTTTCATGCTGATGCAGAAGAGATTATCCGCATAATGAAGGGTGCCTTTGGTATGGAGAAACTTTGCGTTATGACTTCTGATACATCTGTAGAGCAAATTGAGAATATGGGGGGTGCCCACATTAATTTAGTGATACGACAGGAAGGAGAGCCCGCTGCAAAACAATTGAAGAAGCAATTTGGAACCCCATATTTATTTGCTAGGCCTTATGGAATTGAAGGAACTTTAGAATGGATAGATAAGATAGCTAAGATCTCTGGATTAACTTTAGATAATAGTTTTATAAAATCAGAAAAAGAAAAAAGCATGATTCAAATTTCACCTGCAATTTCTGCTTTTCAACATGTAATACGAGAACATCCTGATGAAGCAAGAATTTCATTAGGAGGTCATAGAGATGTGGTAAAAGGTATTATTTCTTATGCAGAAGAAGAATTATCTTTAATTAGAGGAACCTGTTGGTGCAACTCGGAAGGTATGGCAAGTGAAGAAATTCCTTATTTTTCGGAAGATGAATGGGCACAGGCTATAGTATCTGAGGAAACAGGACTTCTAATGGCAAGCGGAGAAGCTTTGAAATGGGCAAAAAGAAATATAGATCTTCAAATATCTAATCCTGATATAAAATGGAGATTAAACCCTTATGAATCTCCATTTATTGGGTTTCGTGGATCTGTAAATTTAGTTAACTTATGGCTCAATGGCCTTTTAGAGCAAATAAATGATTAAATATATACTCTTAATATCTTATATTAGAAAAAGTTGTTGGATTTAAACCCAATGCTGAAATAATTATTTAATATTTAATTGAAATATTAGGACTTACTTTAAATAGTAAGTCCTTTTTATGTGTAATTGAGAAGTTGCATATAAAGGTAATAGATAATTGAATATTATTTTTTATTGATAATATTTATTAATATAGCAGATAAGTGTATAATTATGATATAGTATAATAATGAGATAAGTGTTATCAATTAGAATTAGAGGATAATTGTTACTTATATAGCATTAGAAGTGTATCTTATATTTTAAGGGAGGAGAGGATTTTTATGAAATCATTAAAAACTAGACTGATAACTATATTTACGGCGGTTATATTTGTGCTAACAGTAGTACTAGGGTTCATAGTAGTAAATAGAGTTGGTAAAAATCTAACAGATGATTATTATGATGATTTACAGAATTTGGTTGTAGAGAAGGCTAATTACATAAGATCTAAGATAGATAGTGAAATATTTTATATAGAAGCTATAGCTCAAGATGATAAGATAATTAATAAAGATATTTCTTGGGAAAAGAAGGCGGACTATTTTGAGAAAGAGGCTAAAAGAGCAGGGTATATGTACTATTCCTATGCAGATAAAAATGGAAACGCTACATTATTTAATAAAAAAAGAGATACTGTAAATGTTAAGGATAGAGATTACTACAAAAAGGCTATGTCAGGTAAGGGAGCTATATCTGATGTTATTATAAGTGCTGTAACAAAGAAGCCCACAATTATTGTGGCATCACCTATTATAAAAAATGGTCAAATTCAGGGAGTTTTTTATGGGGCAAAGGAAGCAACTTTTTTAAGTGATATTGTTAGTAAAATTAAATATGGGAAAACAGGTTTTGGTATTATTATAAATGATAAGGGCACCACAGTTGGACATGCTAATAAAAAACTTGTTTTAAGTCAAAGTAATACTGTAGAAATTGCCAAAAAGGATTCATCTTTTAAAAGTTTAGCAGATTTAATAGAGAATATAATTTCCGAAAAGAAGGTTGGTAAGGGAGAATATGAATATAAGGGAACAAAAAATGCAGCTGGTTTTTCTCCTATAGAAGGTACCAATTGGACTATGGTTTTTGGAGGAGAAATTTCTGAAGTATTAACTGATGTACATAGCATTAGAAATATTATTATAATATTATCTTTAATGACAATAGTCATTGGAGCACTAGTTACTTATTTTATTAGTGGAACAATAGCTAGTCCTATTATTGCTGTAACTAAAAGGATGAATGAACTGTCTAATTTGGATTTCACTATATATGGTAACGAAGATGCTATAAAATATCTTAATCGGGAAGATGAAATTGGTAGTATGGCAAGAGCCTTAAGAAAGATGCGAGATAACATTGCAGAGTTTATTACAAAGACCGATGAGTCAGCACAACAAATAGTAGCAACATCAGAGGAACTAACAGCTACATCACAGCAGTCAGCTACAGCCTCTGAAGAAGTAGCAAAGACTATAGAGGATATAGCAAAAGGAGCAGGTAATCAAGCACAGGATACAGAAAACTCTGCTTCAAGTGTAGAGGAAATGGGAAGTTTATTAGAACAAAATAAAGAATATGTAGAAGAGTTAAATAATGCAGCTAAAGATATAGGGGAGAGAAAAGAAGAAGGTTTTTCTATATTAAAAGAACTTATTGAAAAGACAAAAGAAAACAATGAGGCAGCTACAAATATATATGAGATTATATTAAGCAATAATGAAAGTGCAGAAAAAATAGATAGTGCTAGTTCAATGATCCAATCTATAGCAGATCAAACTAATTTGCTAGCTTTAAATGCGGCCATAGAAGCAGCTAGAGCAGGAGAGCATGGAAAGGGTTTTGCAGTAGTAGCAGATGAAATTAGAAAACTTGCAGAACAATCAAATAGTTTTACAGAAGAAATAAAAAAGGTTATAGGAGAATTAAAGATAAAATCCCAAAATGCAGTGGATAAGATGGAAAAAGTAAAGGAAATAAATCAGTATCAATCAGAAAGCGTAAAGGGAACAGAAGAAAAATTTGAAAAAATAGCATACTCTATAGATGTAACCAATAATGTGATAGAAAAGCTTAATAGGTCTGAAGAAAATATGAGCAAAAATAAAGAAAAACTTATGAATCTAATGCAAAATTTATCAGCTATAGCAGAAGAAAATGCAGCAGGAACAGAAGAAGCTTCAGCTTCCATAGAACAACAAGCAGCAAGTATAGAAGAAATAGCTAATTCCAGCGAAGGATTAGCCCGTATTGCAGAAGAATTGGATAGTTTAATTAAAAAGTTTAAAGTATAAAAATTAACTATTGGAAGGCAAGGATTATTCTTAATACCTGTAGTTATAATTTTGACCAAATTGTTAGCATTAGATGGAGTTATTTACACTCAGCCTGTGGCAGATATTATTTCTACATTAATAACAATTCCATTAGCTATTAAAGTTAAGAATGATTTAAAAAGTGCTTGAATATTGTGTTTTATTAGATGATATTGTTATAGAAAATATAGAATTAAATTTAGGATAATGAATAGTGAACCGTATCATAAATAAATGAGGTTTTTACTAAAATAAGATTATAGTAGTAAGGTATGCTTTGTTTAACCATTGAAATCCATGAAAAAGTAGTATCATAACATTATGGTAATATCTTTTGTTATATGAATAGATATTCGTTTATAAGAATGGTATAATAGGAAAAGAATATATAGAAGTATTTGTTTTATAATCTTAGGTGAATATGAAAAAATAGAGAGCGTAATTTAATTATTTATGTCTAAAATATTGACACAGATTCACTTATATATAAGAAATAATAAAGTTTAAGGAAGTATCTTAGAATGATAAAGAGAATTAAAAAGTTTAGGAATGTGGCAGTGTGAATTAAGTTAAGGGATATTTAAAAGATTAAATTTAGGAGGATAAAATGAATAATACATTTAATCATTGGACAGAAATAAAATATTTAAAGGATACAATAAAAAATCCCTTAATTGAAGTTGGAGAATACACTTATTATTCAGGATATTACGCAGGTGGAGATTTTGAAGATATATGTGTAAGATATATCTGGGGCGATGAAAAATCTAAAGAAATGTATAATCCTATAGAAGATTATGGGTGGACTTTAGATAGAATAAAAATAGGTAAATATTGTTGTATTGCTAGCGGAGTAGTATTTATGATGGGAGGAAATCACAATCATAATCCCAAATGGATAACTGTATATCCATTTAAAGATAAGTTAATAGATTCATATAAACCCAAAGGAGATACAATTATAGGTAATGACGTATGGATTGGTACAGAAGCAATGATTATGCCAGGAATTACAATTGGAGATGGTGCAATAATTGCATCTAGATCAGTAGTTACAAAAGATGTAGATCCTTATACTGTTGTAGGAGGAAATCCTGCAAAACATATAAAAGAAAGATTTGATAAAGATAAGATAGATATGTTACTTAAAATGAAATGGTGGGATTGGGAAGAAAATCATATTAAAAATAGCATGGATATATTGTCTAGTTCAGATATAAATAAATTGTATAAATACTATGAAATTAATATAATGTAATGTATATTTACTTTATTAAAGTGTGATGTAAGAATATAATTATAAAAACTATTACATTTTAAAAGACCAATAGCGAAAAAGTTATTAAATCAAGTATTAGCAAAACTTTATACTATTATAGCCTTAGCCATTGATATTACTTGGCTAAGGCTATTTTTATAAGTGAAAATACCCTGTCATAAGTAATGGCTGAGTTAAACTTTTAATAAATTAACTTATGGTTAAGTTAGTTAATTACAAATTAACTAGGGTTCAATTGTATAGGGCTATCTTACTTAATAAAATAGTAGTGTCAAAAGTTTTTGTTATTATTATCTAAATAGGGAGTATATATTAGAATGAAAATAAATGAAATTATCAAAGAAAAAAGAAGTTCTCAGGGTCTAACTCAAGAACAAGTTGCCAATTACCTTGGTGTATCAACACCAGCAGTGAATAAATGGGAAAAGGGTAGCTGTTATCCAGATATAACTATATTGCCAGCATTAGCAAGACTTTTAAGAGTTGATTTAAATACATTACTTTCTTTTAAGGAAGATTTATCAGAACAAGAAATAGGTAAATTTACAAATGAGTTAGTGGAAATAATAAGTACTAAAGCCTTCAAGATTGCTTTTGAAAAAGCTATGGATAAAATTCATGAGTATTCTACTTGTAATAAGTTAATTCTAACAGTTGCGACAGTATTACAAGGGAGCATATATATGTTTGGAATTGAAAAAAATATTATTATGAAAATCAGATTGAAAAACTATATATTAAAGTTGCTGATTCTGATGATATAGAGGTGAAAAATCAGGCTATTTCGGTGCTGATTAATAAATATTTAGAGAAAGAAGACTATCAGAAAGCAGAAGAATGTATTAATAAATCGCCAAATATTACTTATGATAAGGAACAGTTACAAGGAAATCTTTATACTAAATCAGGTGAACTTACAAAAGCATCAGAACTTTTTGAGAAGAAGTTAATTTCTGCTACAACTGATATATTTACAGTTTTAATGTCTATGATGGAAATAGCATTAAAAGAAGAGCGTAATGAAGATGCTAAATATTTTGCACAGATTTTAGAAAAGACAACTAAATTATTTGATTTATGGGATTACAATGCTTATGTTGCGTATTTTCAGTTATATAGTGCACAAAGAGATGCAGATAATTTTATAATTGTCTTAAAAAAAATGTTAGATTCAATGAGTAAAAAGTGGGATACATCAAAATCTAAATCATATAAAAATATAAAAGTCAAAGAGAATGAAGATGGATTCAATCAATTGTTACTTTTTAATTTCATAAATATGCTAAAAGATGATAAGAATGATGAGTTAAGATTTTTGAAGGATAACAAGGAGTTTAATGAATTATTAAATAAAAACCTTAATTAATTATTAAAGGTAATAATGGATACAGAGAATACTTAGAAAAAGTGCTACTCTTTGAAGGATGGGGCACTTTTTTCTTTGATCTTAATTTCAATATCAAGACAAATAAACTTTATTGATATCTTTAAATAAAGAATAAAAAGATTATGTTTTAAAACTAATCTAACAATATAAACAACAACACAGCTTTTTATAATTAATTCTAGCATATCCAATACCACCCCCTAACTATGATGAAATATTCATCAATAGTCCAAGGGGGAGAAAACTTTCAAAGCCCCCGTAGCCATCCACTACGGAATTTCTAAATAATACTTTAGAATTATACCAAAATTATGTAGAAAATATAAATAAGAATAAAATGGAAAAATCTCATTTAGAATGGTTACGGAGAACCGTATCATAAGTAAATGAGGTCTTTACTAAATTTGGTTAATGAAGAGAAGTGGTGTATATAATTTATACAAGTTAAACTCACGATAGGGATTGTCGTGAGTTTTTTATACCTTAAATGAAATATTTTTCAATATATAGTATAATTTAAGCAATAAAATAAGCTTAGGAAGGATAAAAAAATGTTTAAGATAGGTGAATTTTCAGTACTTACATCTATAAGTATACATATGCTTAGAAACTACGATAAAATTGGATTATTAACACCTAAATATATAGATAAATCAACAGGATATCGATATTATGAAAGCGATCAATTGCCAATTGCAAATCAGATTGTGGCTCTAAAGATGATGGGATTTGGCTTAAAAGAAATAGCTGCATTACAACTAGAAGAAATGCAAATAGATAATTTGAAACAGATATTAAAAAATAAAATTGAAGACAAAGAACAAGAGGTAAAGGTAATTAGAAGACAGTTGGCTCAAATGGAAAGTGCACTGAAGGATTTAACTAGTGAGAAGGAACAGGCACTGTCTATAGTAATTAAAAGTATACCATATAGAAAAGTTGCTAGCTTTAGAATGAAAATTGAACAATTCCCAGATGAAGGAATTCTATGGAAAGCACTTGGAGATCAATGTGAAAAGTTAAGTGTTCAATTTTCAGATTCAAATTATTCTATTGCTATTCAACATGAAATAAATTTTGAGGAAAACTACATTGATGTTGAAGTTCAAAGATTAGTTGAAAATATTTATGAAAGTACAGATAAGGTGAAATTTTATAGTATACCATCTTGTGAGGTAGCTTCATTGGTATATCAAGGTGGTTACAGCAAACTTAAAGATATAAATATTTATTTGGCTAAATGGATAACGCAAAATGGACTTGAAATTTGTGGACCTGCATTTAATATTTATTATGTTTCTCCAGAGCACGAAGTAAATGAAGAAAAATTTATTACAGAAGTATGTTTTCCCATAAAAAAAAGATAGGGTATTGACTCTAGTATAATACGAAGGTATATGCTTTTTCTATAGAAACTAAATTTTTATAGAAGGAGTGATAAAAATATGCCTAAGAAGGTAATTGAACTAAGACATAAAGTTTGTGATTATACTTGTATGTGGAATGGTATTGAAGATTTATATCAAACAAGATTAGGTGAAGATATACCAGATTATTTTTTCTTTTGTTTAAGTGGAATAGGAGAATTTATATACTTAAAGTTTAGTAATGGAAATATGCGAAGAATGGCTTCATGGAATGATGGAAGAACTAAAAAAATGTATGCGTCAATTAATGATATTGTAGGATTTAAATATAAGCATATAGAAGGTAGAAAATTTGATTATATAATAAAAAGAGCAAAGAAACAGATTGATAATGAAAGGCCTGTTGTTCTTGGATGTTTAGATATGTATTATTTAAGTTATTATCCAAAGTTTTATTATAAAGAACATATACCAATTCATTATATACTAATGGTAGGATATGATGATGAAGAGCAGTGTGCATATATATACGATTGCGGAATTGAAGAAATACAAAAAATTAAATATGAAACTCTTAAAAAGGCTCTTAATATTGAAAAGACCTCTCTATCTGATAAAAATTCAATGTGTCTCATAGAGTTTGATGATGAAATTAAGAGTATTAGAGAAATTGCTATAAAAGGATTTTATGAAAAAGCAAACCAAATGCTTAATCCTAAGGTGGGATTCTGCGGAATTCCTGGTATGCGAAAGCTTAGCAAAGAAATTCTTAATTGGAAAGAGGAATTAACCGTTCTAGAATATGAAACAGCTCTTAGAAACATTGTTATGTGTACAGGTACTGTTCCGATTATTCCTAATAGATTGCTTATGATAGAGGAAAAGGATGAAATAGAACACCAAGCAGCTCGAAAAGAGTATGGAGCATTATTAATAGAATTAGCAGAAAAATATGGTTTTCAGGAGTGGAAAGAAGCTGGCAACCTTTTTAGTAAGAGTGGTATTATTATTCAAGAGATGACGGATTTAATAGTAAAATACTTGCTTAAAGAAAGTAAAGAACTTAATGGATTACCCAATATGATTAATCAGATAGCAGATCTTGAAGAAAAAGCATATCAGAATATTTTGGAGGGAATAAAGTATGAAGCATGAATGGAGAAAGCATGAAAAAGAACTATATGCACCTAAAGAAATGCCACAGTTAATATGTGTTCCAAAGCAAAAGTTTTTTATGATTAAAGGAAAAGGTAATCCTAATGATGAAGATTTTTCAGATAGAATAGGCGTTTTATATTCTCTATCATATGCTGTTAGAATGATGCCTAAAAGTGGATTTGTACCAGATGGATATTTTGAATACACTGTATATCCACTTGAAGGAATTTGGGAGGAATGTGATATAAGTGATAAGTCTACATTTTCCTATACAATCATGATGAGACAACCAGATTTTATTACAGAAGAGGTTGCAGAGAAGGCCTTTGAAATAGCAAATGTAAACAACCCAAATCCACTTCTAAAAGAAGCTTATTATGGTGAAATTGAAGAAGGACTTTCAGTACAAGTTCTTCATATAGGTGATTATGATGATGAACCAAAAAGCTTTGAAAAGATAATAAAATTTATGAATGAAAATAATTTAGAAAGAAGAGGGAAAACCCATAGAGAAATATATTTGTCAGATGCAAGAAAAGTAGAACGTAGTAAATTAAAAACAATATTGCGATACAAGGTTAAGAACATTATATAAATGCAATTTTAATAAATGAAAAAGAGTAAAGAAAAATAGCAAACTTTATTTTAAAGATTTGCTACTTTTCTTTATTAATTTATATAACTTAAATCAAATCATTTAAGCCATTGACTGTAGTTTGTTCATTCTCATCAATAGGAATAACTATGCATTTTTGACCATCAATTATTTGAGCTTTGATTTTAGGTATTTTTTCAGGCTTTACTTGAAGTATAACATCATAGTCAGGAGTAAGGTCATTATCCTCTGGATTGGCATCCGGAGATTCTTCTAGATTATCATCTAAGGAATCATCTTCAAAAGCATCATCTAAATCATCCGTTAAATTATCATCTAAAGGTACATTGTCCTTATCGTCTTTTTTAGAATCCTCAGATTCCTTATCAATAGCGGCCTCTTTCTTTACTTCTTCAAGTCTATGTTGTAGAATTTCCACTTGCTTTTCAAGCTGTTCTTCCTTTTTCTTTTGAGCATTTGCCTTAAGTACTTTTGAGTCAATTAAATGTTCTGCTAAAGGCAGGTCCTCACCAAAGTTTTCTACATAAGATTTTTCAATTTTATAAGTAGCTTCTTCAGGAACCCCACTTTCTAGTAAAAGATTTTGTATGTCCTTTTGTTTTAAGGTTATAGGTTCATCATCTTTATCATCATATATTGAATTGTACTCATCTATCATAGTATTTAGATTTTCTTGTATTTCCATAAAAGTTTTTTCAGCTTTTTTTTCATCGGTGCTAATAGAATCTTTAATAATTGTTTGAAAGGTTTCTTTTTGGATAGTGGCAGTTTGTTTTGAGAAGCAACCTAAAGTCTCTTCCATTAATTCAGGATGTGGATCCTTTGCATTTTTAGTGTAGTACATAACAGAATTAACATCTGAAGTACGATCAATAAAAGCAGGGAACACAAAGCCAAGGGTTGGAGTATTCACCACCCAATCTCTAATACGTGCCTTTATTTTCTTTTCTTCTTCAAAGTATCTAAGTCCAGGATCTGAAAGTGAAACAGGACATATTGCACATAGTATATACTCATATATTTCTTCAGATTCATCTACTTTAGAATTATCAGTAGTTTTAGTAATAACATCATAAGCATCATGAAAAACTAGGATTAAAAAATTACCAGTATAATCATAACTATCTATTATAGATTTATAAAAATCTTCAAGTAGAGCATCGTCTTTTAATTGGCTTTTTTTAAGCTTAACAAGAGAAAGTTGTTTTTCATTTTCAAGATTTTCATTAAGTGGAAAGTTAAGTTCTAAAATATTATTTCCAATGGTTCCAGATAGTACTTTCTTAGCAATTTCTAAGTACTTAAAATACTCATCCTCATCTAAATTTAAAAAGGATTCTCTAAAATTTAAAATAATATTTTTTTCACCATTAACATAGCAACCACATATTTTAGTGAAGGTGCAATGATCTTTTTTAAAACGTTTTTTTAACTCAAGTATATCTTTTTTTCTCATATATAAACTCCCCAATCTAGTCTTTTATATTTGTAGGTATTAATTAATATATTATAGTATTTTTTTTGTATTAATTAAAGATTTTATTAGTTAAATTTAAAGCAGATAATATGCAATATCA
>OGSC01000463.1_pt1 | contig 18773 bp, 20 predicted proteins | sample 1573751 | NCBI WGS metagenome assembly OGSC01 (sample SAMN03295840, study PRJEB24534) | human gut metagenome | isolation source: fecal sample 8 from infant 5 | host: Homo sapiens | place: USA: Pittsburgh, PA | collected 2014-07
GAGCAGGGGATTGAAAATCCCCGTGTCCTTGGTTCGATTCCGAGTCCGGGCACCACTATTCATAAGGCCTCGCTGCAAAGCGGGGCTTTTTCCTTTTCTGGCTACGGTAGATTTCTGGTCGTTGCAACACGTTATTTTTTTGCTGGATTTCTCGCCATTTTCGCAGATATTCGTTACTTTTAGACACCTCAACATCCTCTGATGTACCTTTTCCTAACCTCACTGCTACGGTCTTTCTACGGTCCTCTACGGTTCCTTTCTCTCAGATCATTCATAATGAAGTAGAAAACACGGGGGAAACGGGGGAATTATCATTTCGCCTTAATCCGCTGGTCTTAACGTGATTTTGTCACGGGGAATAAGGTGGGGAAATCCCCAATAGCTAGTGGGGAAACTTGGCAGCATACACCCTCCACCATTCACATGGGGATCTTCACCAGTCCGTCCACCTGCAACAAGCTCTTCTTTCCCTTTCACTTCTTACCGTTTTCAGAAGCCCCCGTTCTCCACGCCATCATAAAATGATTTATCCGTAAGCTAAACGTACTGGACTGTTAAACCTGAGTGTCAGCTGTGAGAGAGGACCGGAAATTAACATATCTGTGAAAGTGGCCAAATTTAGCTATCCACAACAGTGGTGGATTACCGGTCATGGCTATAATATATATATTGCCGATGGTTACAGAGTGCTTACATGGCTGGCTGGTTGATGTTGGTGATAACAGGAGAAAATCACAATAAGTAACTATATTATTTATAACAACAACCCATAAAACCAATAAACTCCCCCAAAAGTCCCTTATTCGATGGATATGCTTATCTCATAAGAGATAAGCATGACAATATATTTCCTAATGGTATTTTCCATGACCGATTTGAGCAAAGCTATATTCGGCTAACGTTCATTAAGAAAAATTTTTGAACTATAAGGTAAAGTCATAATAAATTTTTCCATAAATGACCAATCAGGCTCTCCCTGTTCGGTTGATGGCAATCGGATGATTGAGTTTGGCATTCTTATAGGACGCCATTTTCTACCATAACTCCATCTATATTTCTCAGCTCTTATCACAGCAGCAAGAAATAATCCAATTGCTTCATTTAGAATTATTTTATCATCTTTCAAATATAACGGATTTACATCATGCGTGCATGTAAAAGCCCTTTTTTGATAAAAAGCCTCGCCAACAGAGGCTCCATTATTAGGGACGGTAATAGCCCCGCCAGGAAATATTTTGCGATTAATATCTTCTTCTGGATAAATTCTGCCATCTCTCGAATATTTCTGCAGGTCATCCAAACTGACAAAAGATGTTATGCCATTATTTTTTTCAGAAGCACCTATAAAAGGTATATCAAACGGGCTGGGATTTTCTACCGTTGGCGGTTTTTTATTATAATACCCTTTACGGATATTAAATATTTCATCATATCGATAGGGTTTCCATTCCGAAGGATCACCAAGTTCAATAGACTCTTCACTTGCGGAAGCACTGGCTCCATCATAAATTGAAGGATTAAATTCATTAACCCATTGTGGCACTTCGCACAAAGCAGGTATTAAAAGGTCCTTTAAAGTACGATTAGCCTGCCGCCCATAACTGTATCTATATCTATTAGCTTTAATGCAAGCACAATAATATAATAATTCCATTCTGCTCATGTCAATCTTTGGCTTAAGGCAAGCAACATGAAAAGCAGTATAAAATGGCTTATCTTGAATGAAAGTTGATAAAACGCCATTACCACTCAAAGCACAAGTTAATTCTCCAGCCGGAGCTGGCTCAACCCCAGGGATAGGCTCCACATATGCTGCAATTCCGTTATCACCCATTTTTCTAGAGACAAATGCAATGCCAGATGTCTGTGAAGTGACAGTTAGCCTATTTAATTGAAGTGAATGTCCATATCTAACTTCAAATAGATCTTCGACTTTAATCATCTGCACTATCCTCCTCCTTATTAGAAAGAGCAGATCCTAACAACTGAAATATTGCATAATTTTTCACAGTAGATTCAAAATCTGCCACAGTAATTTTTGAGTAGTCGGTTTCCATATAAGCTTCGGCACACCACTCATCTGCAGCAGTTACATATTCCGAAACGCTCTGTCCAGGATGGACCTCTTTGTTTCGGTACTGTTCTATCCAACGATCTCGAATGCTTGGCCATAATTCATTAATATCTATTCGGCCTTTGTGCTTTGTCTTGGTGAAACCATCGTCTTTCCAGTAACCAAACCATGTTTTTTTACCACTTTTGGCATGACTAGTGCCTGCACTAAATACCATGATACATGTAATCACACCTACGGGATAAAATAGTTCGTCAGGCATAGACATTACAGCCTCAAGGGTGTGGTGCGCTAGCAGCTCATCTCGTTTTGTATTAGGTGAGATTGCACAAGACATTGGTACAATCGCAATTCCGATGCCACCATCCTTGAGATTATCAAGCATATGTTTCACAAATTGCAATTCATGTAAACTCTCATCACTTTGCGCATAGGGTGGATTTATCATACCTACGGAACATTCATGCGCTTTCACTGCATTAGTAATAGCGCTATCAAAGCAATTACCTTGGTATAGGTTTGCTTTACCATCGCCACGTAATATCATATTACTTGCCGCTAAAGCGTACATAGAGGGTTGCTGCTCTACACCAACCAAACAATTTTGTTTTATATGGTTCCGTTGAGCATCGGTATATGCGCCCTTCATCATCTGCTGCATCGCTGAAATTAAGAAACCACCGGTCCCTGTGCATATGTCCAACACTTTAGTATCGACTTGGACGTTTGCAATTAAGGCAAATAACTCGGTAATATGACGAGGTGTCAAGACAATACCAAGCGCTTTTTTATCTCCACCAGTGTACTTCAGGAACTCTCCGTAAAACTGGCCTACCACATCGAAGTCGTGATATACAGACACAAACGGCCATACTTTCTCATTGAGCATTTTTATAAGCTCATGCATTACACCTTTTGGATATTTTTTTGTAGGTTTACCTAATTCCGGATGTACAGATATGCTTGAGTAAGGCTGAGTCATACTATTTTTCTTTGAATTAGGGATATCAGCTTTTTCAATCTCTTCTTTAATCACATGCATCCACTGGCGCTGTAAAGCCTCAGGTCCGTAATCACCGAAACTTTTTGCAAATGGTGTATTTTTTAGAGCAATTAAGGTTCCACTAACAAGCAAGGGTTTTTCACTTTCAGTTAGCTTAGCATGATCTCTCATAAATTCATGAAGCTCACGAGAAAATGCCATAAGATCCTCGTGCCGATTTCGAGAAACAATAGGATCAAAGGAGCCGTGTTTTATGTAGTCGTCAAACGGAATGATAGAATTTATTTCTACACCATGTTCATTGGTCAAAGACTTGTACTCAACGGAACCTTTCGGCCAAAGAAAATTCGATATTTTTAATTCGGATTCATTTTGTCCGCTTGCAGCTACAGCTATAACGTTAAAACTTTTGGATAATGCTTTCGCATAATGGAGGACCCCATCTACAGCAAATTCTACAGGTCTGTTTCGCATAGGGCTTTCATGCTGTTTTGTAAGGGCCTTGCATTCGAAAATGATCAAAAAGTCCGGCGCAGAAAAAGAGCTAACGATAAACTCAGGAGCTCCCATCCCCTTACCACCTGTTTTGCTGGCACCACGAAGCATTTTATTGACTTCAGCTATTTGGCTTTTTTGCTCTTCAACAATCGTTTCATTACTAACAGTGCCATAACCTAAAACACGTAACGTGTCTCGTACTAAATTTTCTGTAATTCTTTCGTTTGCCACAGCAAATCCTACTATCATAAGAGACTAAATTGCCTCTTTTCAGTTTAACCATTTTATAAGTTTCATTCTATCGGCATTATAAACTAGGTCAACTATGTAAATCGCCGATAAACGAAATCTTTCAACTGCGAGACTCCAACTTAGCATTGCCAATTCAACGATATTAGCTCGCTGAAACAACTGTAACTTAGAGCGCGTATAGTCAAGAATCCCCTAGCGGGTATTGCTGGCGGAAACTTTTGACAACTCACTACCATAACCAAATGACTGACCTGTTCCGGTTGATTAACACATTGTGATGTCAGCAATGGCAGCAATGGCAGCAATGGCAGCAATGGCCGCTCCTAGCACAGAGCCGACACAAAAACCAGCCACATATGGCAACGGTCCTTGCCCTGATGACAGGTAATTGTATCTGACTTAAACACATATTATTTCTGTGAACTCTTCCCCAACGGCAATCTTTCCCCTTAAGACCAGAATCAGACCGTAAAGCCTGCTCTTTCTGCATTTCCCGTCTTAATTCATCCTATGTGGCACAAGCATCCCCTTAGCCACGCCAGAAAATCACCTCAGCCATTAGCAACGCCGTGCCGGGGATGGGTCAACCCTGACGTTCTTTACACCAGTCACAGGAGGTTATATGTCCACCCCCAAACGCTTCCGTTTTACTAATCAGCTCATTAAATCCCTGCCCCCTAACACATCCGATGCACGCAGTACCGATGCCGAATACAGCGACACCGAGATTTCCGGCCTCAAGTGTCTGGTCAGCAGAAGAGAAGGTCGTAAAAAGTTTTTGCTACGCTACCTTTATCATGGACGAAAACGCGCCATCGCCATTGGTCACTGGCCTGAAGTGGACGTCAATCTTGCTCGTCAGATTGCCATAGAACACAAACGTTCCCTTGCCACCGGCACTGACCCTAAGCAGGAGCGTGAAAACAAGAGAATGGAGCTGACGTTCGATGAACTCTTTAATCAGCATTATCTGCCATGGGCAAAATCCGCTAAACGCAGTTGGGGAAAGGATGTACAGCGCTACCGCGATCATATCCGTCCCGCCATTGGTCAGAGGCTGCTGAGCGATATCACACCAGCGAGCATTCTGCGCCTTCAGCAGACGTTAAGTACTTCCCTGTCAGCGGCTACCTGTAACCGTGTCATCGTACTCATTAAAGCCGTCTTTACATGGGCCGGAAGGCAAAGCATGACCTCTGTCCATCCGGCAAGGGTGGTACAGCTACTCAGGGAGAACAACGCCCGACAGCGTTATTTTACCGAGGACGAAATTCGTCGTATTTTTCTCTCCGCCGATAACGATACCAGCCCTGTAGCTGCCCGCTATGTCAAACTGCTGTTATTGACCGGCCTTCGCCGCGATGAGCTGCGTCTGGCAAAGTGGGAGCATGTTGACCCGGTTAAACGCACCCTGTGGCTCCCTGAAACCAAGAATGGCTATGGACGGATTGTTCACCTTAACTCACTGGCGATGGACGTAATCAGAACGCTGCCAACGCAGCGGGGAAATCCGTGGTTGTTTATTGGTAAAAAACAGGGAATGCCGCTGAGTAACCCGGTTAAAGCCTTTCAGCGTATCGTGCGTCGGGCGGGAATTTTCGACAAGGAAGTGTGTATTCATACCTGCCGCCATTCGGTTGCCGCCCTCATCGTGTCCTACGGCGGAACACTGTATGACGTTCAGGCTCAACTGGGGCACCGCAGCAGTCAGTCTTCACAACGGTATGCGCATCTTCATCCTCAGCGCTTACAGAACACCAGTCAGTTACTGGCGGAAAGGATAACGGCTCAGTTACCTTCCTTGCGATAACAAAAAAAGCAGAGGCAAATGCCCCTGCTTTTTTTACTGTTCAGCTATCAGTCAGAACGGGATATGCTCATAATCGGTCTCATCCTCATTACTTCTGGCAAGATATCGGGCTTTATTGCGAGCCTGATCGATTGATAGTGTTGGAAATTCGCCAAGATAATCATAACGAACGTTACCTTTGAAAATATAACTGGTGAAGAAACGAATGTTTTCATTCCGGTTAATCATTGCTTTTAATTCAGGATACTTACCGTCGGTCACTTCCCTACAGATACCATAAAAATTGCATTTAGCCTGCGTCATGATAAGACCATAAGGCGTAAGTGGTGGGCGAAAAGTTTCACAGCCTGTAATAGCACCAGGAAAAGTGTGATTTTCATCTAATTCGCAGAATTCAGTCATGGGGTTCCCCTTCTGTTAATTTACTCAGAATAATAAGTTTAAATATAAGTTAGTTAACTACATTCAGATAATGCTCAAGCACAATTCAAATCAGCACTGATAAACCCTCGCTTAATGTGGTAGTAACACCTGTCCATACCAGTAAGAGGACGCTTTTTGTAATGCCCTTTACTTTCTACCCGCAGAAGTTTTCGTCGTACCAGCTCCTTAGCGACGTCACTGGCGCTTAATGAATGTTTCTGACACCACTCTTCAAATACAGGTGCGAAGATTAAAAAATCCTCAGTAGCATGGTGAATATAGCCCCAGTGATTTCCGGGTTTACGGTTATCCGGTTCTTTAAGACCGATAAAATGCGCACCCTCTCGCTTTACAAGGTCACGCTGAATATCAATAAGAGCCAGTAATACGGGGTTATACTGGTTAGGTTTATCATCAAGCCAGCGTCGAGCGGCACTCATTACCGCATCTGCAATAACATCCTCATCAAAGGGAAGAATATTCCATTCAGTTGCGAGAATCCCAGCGCACCAGCACAGAGCAAAACGTTCTAATGCACGCTTCTGAATATCACTGAGAGAATAGCCTTCTTTCTGCAATTCACCGATCAGAATGCCATAGCAATCTTTTGATGCACCCTGGATGAATTTACACATCTCCTGATAAGATAAGGCCTCATCATTTTCCCCCTTCAACGTTAGAAGGCAGGCAATAAATTCCTTACCCGCAGTGCCGTAAGTCTCACACAACCCATGTTTCAGTCTCTCAGCACGATCACGTACGTCTTCAGAGGTCTCACCGTCTTTACGGGCATCTTCGGGGCGGATGTTAAGACTGATGGCACGATGCTCCTGCCCTCCCTGAATTTGCTCTTTCTGCGTGGCAAGCTTCTCAGGGATAGACATTTCCCCTGACGAAAGAATAAACATTTTCCAGGTAAAGGCCTCATCTATCTCCAGATGCTGATTCATTCTATCCTTACCCTTCGAAGCAGTAATATTGTACAGCAAGGAAGCAAAGTCCTTCTGTTTGTAAGCACCCAACTCATCAATACAGGCTAATATCCCTGAATACCGACTCAGGTTTTTCTCAAGCGCATTCGCTGTAGTATTCCAGCGTAAAATGTTCACATCTGGCGCACTGCCGGGTTCTCCACCATGCCCGTGAACTGACATGGGAAGCTGGAGAAGAATTGTTTTTCCGGTCGTTGACCCCCCGTAAAAATGAAACAATGCGACATCCATTTTGCACAACGACAGCAGCATCGAAGCAAAAGCGGTGGATAATGCAAAGACCTGAGGCCAGCCATGAACCAGCTCAGCTACCATAGTTTTCCAGTCATCCAGCGTTCCCGACTCGACAATCCCTCGTGGAACACGGGAAGCTGGAATCAAATAGTCAAATCCCAAAAGCTGCTGCGCGATAGGCATACTGCCGTGTAGAAATGCTTTGTTGCCAGGCACAAAACCCATCGAATCTGCGACAAGATAAGTAGGCAATTCCAGCGATTTCTTCATACACACCTGTAAGAATTGCACCAGCAGCTCTTTAGACTTTATCGTCAGGGAGATACCAAAACCTTTGCCCGCCAGAGAGGCCATGACGTGATCAGGTTTTACCATCGCATCACTTAATGAGATATCCGCACAGGCGAACTCTCCAGCATGGTTGATAGTCATCAACTCGACGCCCATATTGCGCGTTTTACAATCCGAATAATGCCTGTAGACAGGGAGAATGGGGGTCGAGCTTAACTGGTACCATTTTTTTCCTTCATAATAGAAAAGCCCTTTTGCAGTATTGACAAAACCTTCAGGCAGACCATCACGGCATCCGCGCTTAGAAATGTCATCGAGATCGATGTCGATTGCAGCAGCCTTGTTCAGGTTTTTTCTTACCACCTTCAGATGAAGAGCACGACGAGCCAGAAATGCATTTAATTTCGTGCAGACAAAACGAGCGGGGGCCGTTGTAGTCAAGGGTGATGGTGTTGATTTATTATTCATTTACAGGGTCCTTTTTGAATGTGAACCACAGGCAGTAAAGCGCAGAACTCACTTGCCTGAGGAGGAATTCTGTTTAGGCCGGAAAAACATTCATCGCCCGGTTAACAGCTTCGTGGTAACGCGCCGGGGAAGCGTGCAAGTAAAGCTCCGTTACTTTGATAGTGCTGTGACCCAGTAAGTCTTTGACGGTGTGAATGTCAGCCCCGCTCTCAATGAGCTTTGTCGCAAAGGTATGACGCATCTCATGGATGGTGAACGGTGGAATACCCGCAGCCTCACAAAGTCGTTTTTGCAGGCGACGCGGCTCAGAAACCGGATTGTCGGTCCCCTTGCCCGGAAATACCCAGCCTGCATCACCCAGATGCTGACGCTGTTCTGTCAGAAGAACGAAAGCCTTGTCGCATACCGGTACACGACGGAGTTTGCCATTTTTGGTATGGCGAAGAGTGATAACCTTGCGGTTCCAGTCCACATCTTCAAGACGAAGATGACGGGTTTCCCCCAGACGCAGCCCCGTCAGGGCAAGGAACATGAGCAGAGCAAGGACTTCATGATCGGGTTTACCATTACGCCAGCGCTCACAGACCTCCATCCAGCGCTGAAGCTGGAAGTCATCCATGGCGCGGCGATCTGACGTCACTTCAGGCAGCGCTTTGATATAAAGCGCCGGAGAGCGGCTGATGTATCCCATGCGTATAGCCCAGGTAAACACCGCTTTAATGAGTGCCAGATGGCGGTTGCGGGTGGCAGGCTTGAGATCGAGTTCATGCAGATAGGCCACAATGTCCGCCTCCGTCATATCTGCGATTTTTTTATCGCCGAGAAGAGGGCGCAGGTATTTACGGATCTTAGAACGGTCGGTGTTAGCTGAACGCTTAACGCCCGTGCTAAGTACGCATTTCACATACTGTTCCACAAGTTCATTAAACGTTATTTTGCTGTGCGTAAGAAAACGCTCACCATAAGTCTCAACGGAAGCCTTAAGCTCCTGAATTATTTTAAAGGCATGTTCCCTTGCGTTATTAATGGAAAATTCAGGGTAACTTCCTATGGCAACGTAAACATTCTTTCCGCGAATACTTTTGCGGACAATAAACTTAATACGTCCAGATGAATGGAATATAGCCTTAAGCCCGGTACATTTTGTATCGCTGGCTTCGATAGTCCGGCCAGTTTGTATTGCACGGGTTTTACACTCATCAAAAAAAGCTTTAGTGAATGCCTCTCTTTGATTCTTTGGGCTGCGATGTCGGGCCATTGGTTCAACACAGCAATCATCAACGTCAACGCTGGTTTTGATGTTTTGCGCTGACTTACAAAAGCGACCATCCACAGAATCAACATCATTCTGTTTCATTGTCAGCGTTATTAGGTTTAAAGAACTATCGGGTTTCATAATGCATACATCTCGCTCAATTAATACAAATTAAGGGTATTGAGTTAGATGCTGGCCAGCACATGAAGCGAATAGTATTGGCAGAAATACTGAAGTGCAAATCACCGACTCTGACATTTTGGTGAGAAAAGCACGCGTTAAAGAGGCCTGTTTGCCCCCTTAATCTCCTGAAAGTGCCACTCCCCCACTTTCAGGCCTGAACGTCGTTTCTCCCCATAAATAATATCGATTATGGGGTGTTGCTTATTTTTTGCACTATTTAAGGCGTTTTGTGATTGAGAAAATAAGTAAGAAAATCAATAGCAATTGTGCGCAAGCGTTCTCTCATTTTCAGTTAAAACAGCTCATGCTAATTTTCTTACAAAATGCTGCAAATCGGAAAAAAACGGGATTTAACGCCAGCCCACCACTAAATTTAAGGGCATAATCCAGAACAAGCAAACAACGTAAAAAAAATGTAACTAAAAGTCATTTGAAAACATATTATCAATATGAATCAATTACTTATGGAGATAATCATGTTTAAACTCACGACCCCCACCAGTCTTCCCCTTCTCAACCTGCCCGCCTCCGCACTGGCGTCCCTCAGCAATGAAATTCTTGGACCCGTCGATGATATCGACCTGTTTACCGCCTTCTGGAACGAAACGGGAACCCTGCTCTGGCATCTCAACCACGATGACACACTCCCCGAAGACCCGCTGCTGGCAGTGGCACTGGCTAACCCTGAATACGTCACCGCGCTTGATGATGGCTGGTATCTCCTGCTCGGCATCGTCTGCGATAACGGACAGGGTATCTATCTGGTGTTCCCGGACACAACCGTTATCACTCAACTCCGGAACCTGATTGAGGCGCTGAACCATGAGTAAGAAAAAAATCGCTACCAAAGCCGCCGTCACCGAAAGCTATACCGTGTTCTACAGTGGGGACGCCGAGAAAATCAGTCCCCACAGTAAGGGTCTGCTGACGTATGAGCTGGGTAAAGAGGGTGAAACCGGAAGCCTTGCCCTGCGCTTAACCGCCAATGGCGAAGGGGGCCTGTTCTCCCGTGAATGGATAGCGCTTGATGCGATTCACGCCATTCTTGAACAACAGCAGGACAGTTTCCCGTCCCGGGTATTCCGCCCGCTGTTTGGTCAGGGCAGCACCAACAACGCCGGGTTTCTTGCCGCTGTACTGAGAAGCCCGGATATCTGTCTTATCGAGGCGGACAGCAGCAGACTCTTTATGCACCGCTGCTACGCCGACTGGCCGCATCGTATGACGCAGCTTGCCGCACTCAGCCAGGACTAATCCCCACTTTTTCTGTCTTCCATACCCCTTAAAAAGGAAATTCACTATGTCATCACCCGCTATATTGCAGGGCGGCTATGTGCTGCCTCTCTCCCGGTCGTTCACCCAACTGCTTCTGGATATCCTCGCGCAAAAACCGCCTCATCGTCACCCCATCACCGGATTAACCATTAACTTCCGTGACCCTGAATACTCACCGGAAAAGGGCGGCTGGCATCCGGTCGAAATACGCCTCATCCCTGCCGGAGAAGACTGGCAGCTCGATTACGTCACCGATTTTCACTATGCAGGGCATCCATGGCCTGAGCTTGAAAAAGATGTCGATGTGAGCTGGACGCAACAATACACGTGGCTTTCCCGTTGTGGCGATATCTCTCATGTCGACGCCCGTGAGTTCTGGTCGCTATGGGAAAGTAACTTTATGGCTTACCACGATATGGGGGTTTTCACGGTCCGTACGTTGTGGGAAAGCTGAGTGTTCACAACGTTTCCCCCGCATCCCCCCTCTCCCCCGTAGTAAGGAACTGAATGTTATGTACCGGCTTCTGCTGCTGAACTTCGTGGATTCATTTATCGATAACTGCATTCTCTCCTGCGTCGATGAACCGGCTTACGGTGGTATCGTGCAGTGCGAACTGCTTTTTGGCCTTGCCGCACACAGCGGTATCTATGTGGGTAACGGCGATATTGTTCATCTTGATGGCGATGGAACCGTTATCAAAAGTAAGGCTAAAGGGTTTCTTGACCGGCTCGATGGCTGGAACTCCGCTATCTCGGTGTATACCGACTGTATGGATTTGACGCCTCAGGGTTGTGCGCGGGCCGCTGAACGGGCAAAGGCGGCAGTGGGTCAGCACTATCCCTACAGCCTGCTCGACTTTAACTGCCACCGGTTTACTGCCCGCTGCGTTACCGGCGATTCGTGCCCTGATATCTGGCTTGCCAGACATCTCGATTCTTTTCAGAAAGGGGACCGATGGCGCGTATGGCAACGATGAAAGCCAGCCGTTGCAGGCAACGTGTCACCGGACAGGGAGAACGGCTTATCCGGCTGACCATGGTGCTGTTTTACGGTCAGACAATATCTGTTCGCTACATCACCCGGCAGTTTGACGTATCTCCCCGGACCGCAAGACGGGACCTCGCTCAACTGGCCTTTGTGCTGGAATCTGCTGGACCTCACCGCTGGCGACTGGCTCCCTCGCTGAAACCCTGACTTTTTTATCTGCCGGTCATCTCCTGACCGCTCCGTATGGCAGGCTGTCTCCGCTTTTCAATCCATAAGGGAACATGATGAAAATTTTAAAACTGTTAACCGCCACAATTCTGCTTTCAGCCTTCAGCCACAGCGCGTTCGCCGACGAGCAGGCTGACGCTCAGATGATTACCAATTCGACCTTCTGCGCGATGTACTCCGCCCGCCTGACCCAGACCAGCGACAGCGGCCTTCAGTTAAAAGGCGTCAATCTCAATGCCCGCATCAACGGACCGGTATTCAACAGGGTACTTCAGGTGATGAACAAGACCTATGGCAGAACCTGGCTCGAATCAAATGCCCGTAACGGCAGCATGACCGCCATGCAACTTTCGCAGTCGGAGCTTCTGTATAACCCGGAATATGCCCGGCAGTGCGATGCCTTTGCGGATAAAGTGGAAAAGGAATGGCGCGGAAAGTAATCCCGACGCGTTATACCTCTATCCGGTGAACAGAAACCTGCTTTCGGGCAGGTTTTTTTTACTTTTTTGTTTTTCAGGCGGACAAGCCCTGTCCGGTGGCTTCCTTAAACTGTCAGGTCCAATATCTGCAATGAGGTGAAATATGGCTACCTACCGACACGACCCCGACCTTGAGTTTCTGCGCCACTGCCATCGTGACGATCTGGATTTACTGGTTTCTGTGCTTATCTGCGATCCGAAAGACGGACTGGCACGCATCACGGAAACGCTGACCTATGATCCTCAGTATAAAAAACACAAGCCCAACCACCCGCGCTACTGGGATGCCATTGCCGCCGAGGTTCAGACGTTTGGGGCGAACAGCTTTGCCACGCTGCTCCGCTGGGGTAAAGGGGTGCTGTACCGGGAAATTCTCACCGATGCCTGCGATAAAATGAAGGTGAACTACAACAACAAATCCAGTGTTGAAACCATTGAAATGAATCTGCTGATGAAGATCCTGGAGAAAAGTCTTGAGAAGATGACGCCTGACCAGCTAAAGACCGTGGCGGAAGAATTGCAGACAGGCTACAGCAACCCCACGCCGGAGTTGCTGACCATGGCAATCCAGGCGGGGATAAAAACATCCGGGTTTGCGGCCTATCAGATGGCACTTGTTGTCACAAATGGTGTGGCGAAAGCCCTGTTAGGCAGAGGGCTGACCGTTGCAGGAAATGCCATGCTGACGCGTACCATGGGCGCTTTTGCCGGTCCCGTGGGCTGGGTGCTCAGTTCTCTCTGGCTGCTGATTGATTTAGCCGGTCCCGCATACCGGGTGACGCTACCATCCTGCATTTTTATTGCCTACATGCGCCAGAAGCATCTTTATTCACCTGAGAATACTGACGTTTAGCACTTACATTTAAGGTATTCAGACTTTAAAAAACTTCAGAGGGCGGACAAATCCTGTCCGCTACTGCTGGCATTATTTCCCGGCTAAATTCGGAAATGATGTATGACGCTGATAACACAAGAAAACGAACATGACAGACTGGCAACCCGCCTTTCCATCATCCTGAGCCGTTTGTTTCAGGGTGAAAAGCTGCATATCGGGACGCTGGCAGAAGAATTTGGAGTGACGACGCGAACGCTGCGACGGGATTTCAACGTCCGTCTGACGTACCTTGATATTGAACAGAGCAACGGCGTGTATCAGCTTGCTTCGCATTACTTTCGTCGCCGCACGGAACGGGATATGAAGATACTGGCGAGACTGCTGCATCTTGACCGTCTGTTACCCGCGATGGACGCCAAACTGCTGAGCCTGATGCTTGACGGGGAACGCCCCTCACCCTACAGGATTATGCTACCGGAGCCGCGCCAGAAACCCACGCTGTTCGGTGATTTCAGCAGACTGACGCTCGCCATACTTAACCAGACCCAGGTGCGTATCAGAACCGACGAAAACGTCAGCCATACCGTTCATCCCTACCGTCTGCTTTGCAGCCATGCGGAGTGGTTTCTTGCTGGATGTACGTCATCGGGCGTGTTCGTTATTTCCCTGTCCCGAATCAGGCTGGTTGAGGTATTACCGGATACAACGTTTGAGATCGATAACACACTCATTTCGCTGATTGAACAGTCTGACTTTATGGAAGCCTTACCCCACATGAACATTATTCATCAGATAATGCATTACGGGAGTAAACAGACGAATAATCGTAATTAAAATCACAACATATTATTAGTGATGATTAAATCACATTAACATGATAAGTGAGAAAGTTATGATTATCGATAAAGAATATGCACTTGTAGATGCAACCGCAAGACTTAACACTGACCTGAGGAATTATGAACATGAAATAAACAACGCCGCCATCATAACATTTGGCAATGACCTCATTGAGGTAATCGTATATCAGTTCAGCTTTATCATCAGCATCAGGGCAGAGGGTGAAAAAATAAAGCACGGTCTTCTTGTTAACTTCGGGAAAAACATAGCAAGACAGGTTTCATCACTTTGTGCATCCGCAATGCGATTCTATCCAAATGAAAAATACAAGCCGAGCCGTCAGCTTTTTAGATGCATAAATAAAAACTCGTGACATTGATTATATTTATCGAAAGATAATTAGTGATGCACTTCGGATAGTAAATCTTAACATTCCAATATCAAGGCGAGGGTTATACTAAACAAATTAACTCTCGCCATAACTGAAATTAATAAAAAGCATTATGAATGCCAATTTATTTAATCATTCACTTTCAAGTTCAAGCACACCCAGAGTATAGTCATATCCTTCAGTTGCAACAAACACATGTTCAATTAAATGTAAATCTTTCGGTTCATCAGGAAACCATAAATTTGCTGGCTGTTTTTTACTTTCACCAACAGGATTCGTTGATAATGAGGACATTAATGAACCCTCTGGAATTGATATAGGTGGAACACCTTTTGTTTTGATATATACTTTGCTTTTATATGCTTTTTGGTTAGAGGAAGCCCATAAAATCATACCATCCCTAGCTGCGACAACTACAATTCGCTTTGGAAGAATTTCCTTCAATTTCAACGCTGCAGCCATAAGAGATACATTATATCTATTGGCGCAGTGAATAAGTAATTCGATACTAAATTGCTGATGAGATGTTTGTTTTCTACAATCGTCCAAAGGCATTAAAAGATATGATGCAAATGTATCTGCCTCATTTTCTATATCGCGGACTGATAGAGATTGCTCACCAACTATAGATGCACATAAAAATTCATCCATTTCAGCACGATGCAACATGTAGTGCCCTAACTCATGTGCAATCGTAAATCTTTTACGACCTTCTGAACGAATATTTTCTTTATATAAAATCATCCATTGGCTTTTATCTGGATGTTTAATTAAGGCACCTTCAAAATTATCAACATCACTCTTTTTTATTTTCACTATAGGATCACTAGGAGAAGTTTCTTTAGAATACTCTAGCGCTAAAGATTCAACATCAACAGGAAACCTATCCTCTCCCAAAAAAATGCTCAGGATCTTTGATAACTTATTTGCCTCTGCCTTTGGATTCATTTATTATTCAATCCTCGTCATCCCAGACATCTATTAACTTCCTCACTTTTTTCTTATCGCTATCTGAAAGACCTTTATATTTCCTAAAGAATGCCTCATCTATTACATCCTCATCAGGATTAGCACTTTTACTTTCGAGCAAAAATTGAGTTGTCACACCTAATGCTTTTGCTATATTTTCTATCTTTTCAGCTGAAGGGTTAGAACTTTCCCTATTTTCTAACTCCCAAATATAGCTTTTACTTGTTCCAGACAATTCAGCAAGTTTATCAATACTAAATTTCAACTCTCTACGCCTTGCATTGATTTTATTACCCAATGTAGAACTCATGCTTTCTCCTTGGTGCTCTATTACTCGTTATAAACATTATCGTTTTGAAGTTAGCCAAAACATATGCCTATTAGTATAGCGAACATTTTTGTACTTTTACATAGTAATTATTGAGCAAAAGATCAACACATTTTCGATAAAAAGAACGATAAAAACACACTTGACCGAACGAAAAAATCGATCAATGATAGCTGCAAGTTCGATGAGTCGAACAAAATCGTTCAATACCTCTGCCCTTACAGGGTTCTATACCAAGGAGAACACATGAAAAATAAATTCATAAAAATCAATGACAAAATTGTTGAGATCGATGATCTCACTCCTACAGGGGCTCAAATCCTTCTTGTAGCTGGTGTCAAAGACATTGTTGAGTATGTTCTGTTCCAGAAGCTGAAAAATGGTTTGCTTGAAGAGATTCGTCCTGAAGAAAAAACGACTCTCGATAAAGAGGGGGTTGAAACGTTCCTGATGTTTAACTCCGATCGCACTTATCGTTTTACACTTAATGGCAAAATGTTTGATTGGGGAGCACCAAGCTTAACAGGGGCCACAGTAAAATCTCTCGCAGAGTGTGATTTTGACAGTAATGACGTATGGCTTGAAATGAAAAATGAGAAAGACAAACTCATTACTGACCATGAACATATTGACCTTACTCAGCCAAATGTTGAGCGCCTTTATACCCAGGAAACCAGTATTAACATCATTGTCAATGCAAAAATGCGGGTCGTAAATCGCCGCGTGATTAGCTACTGGGATGTTGTTCATCTGGCATATGAACATGCCGAAAATAAGGAAACATCAATCTATTCTGTAGATTACGCTAAAGGGCCAATTAGCAATCCAGAAGGCTCAATGGTTGATGGTCAATATGTTCAATTAACCGACGGGATGATTTTTTATGTCACTCAAACTGATAAATCTTAATCCTTGCCTGAAAAGACTTCAGGATGAGGGCTATGAACTCGAAATTAGAGATGGTTTCCTTATGGTTCACTCAGTACCATATGTAAACTCCAATAAAGAGGTCCTGAAAGGGACCCTTATCACTAATCTTGTTTTAGTATCCCCCGATGTTGTTGGTAAACCTAATACACACCAAATGTATTTCAATGGGGAACATCCCTGCCACCCTGATGGAAGAATATTAACAGCCATTCAGCACACCACTCCAAATCAAACACTTGGGAATGGTATCATAGGGAATCATTGGTTTTCCAATAAACCACCGTCAGGTAGCTATGATGATTATTATCATCAGGTTACTAGTTACGTTAGGGTTATTGAGAGCCAAGCCAAAGCTATTGATGAAAATGTTTCAGCGAAAACATTTATTTCGCATTACCTTACTAATGATGAAGACATTTTCACATATCAAGATACGGCTTCAGCTCGTATTGGAACTGTTCAGCTCAACAATCTAATTGCAAATCAGAAACTAGCTATTATCGGGTTGGGTGGAACTGGCTCTTATATTTTAGATATGATATCTAAGACCTGTGTAAGTGAAATACACTTATATGATAAAGACCAATTCCAACAACATAACTCATTTCGTGCTCCTGGAGCCGCATCGATAGATGACTTAGAAAAAAAACAAACAAAATGTGATTACTATTATCAAACGTATAGTAATCTGAGAAATGGAGTCATTCCTCATAATGAAATGCTGTCAGAAACTAACTTACATGAACTAATTAATTATGATTTTATCTTCATAAGCATAGACAGCGCCACTTCACGTAAGATGATCACTGATTATCTATACCAACATAAAATCAGCTTTATTGATGTAGGTATGGGATTAAGTTTTACTGAAGACAAAAGCAGTATTTTCGGCACTTGTCGTTCTACATTATATACAAAAGATATGGATGATACGCCTTTAAAATCACTGCCAACCATATCAAGAGATGATGAAGTATACAGATCAAATATTCAGTTGGTAGAGTTAAACTGCCTAAATGCAGCATTTGCTGTCATACAATGGAAAAAACTATTTGGTTTTTATTGTGACGACATGAGTTCGTATGAAATGACTTACAGTTTAGGGTTAAACAAAATAGCAAATAAGGTTATGGAGAGAGTAGAATGAAAACTCTATCCATTACTTTTACTGAATTTATCCCCGAGCAATTAGAAGAAGGCATCCTGTATGTTTCGATGCCATATTCTACGATAGCTCATCTATGTGCATGCGGATGTAAGAATGAGGTAATCACTCCACTTTCTCCACTTGATTGGAGTATGACTTATAATGGAAAAGAAATTTCATTACATCCATCTATAGGAAATTGGCAATTCCCATGTAGATCTCACTATTGGATAAGAGGCAATAAAGTTGTCTGGGCCGGAAATATGCACAACGATATAATAGAAAATAATCGTAGTGCAAACTTAGCATTAAAAATGAAGAAATCTGAAACAAATATTACTTCACATAATTATACTGAAACCGGCATGAACGATAAACCTAAGCAAACCTCTTATATCAATCAATTAATGAACACAATTAGAGAGTGGTTAGGATATAAGTAAAATCATTCTCAACCTTATAAGCAGCGCTTTAACATATGCATTTGAACCCAGGGAGGAAAAGTACTCCCTATTTCAATTAACTCACTTAAAATATTCATATCCATTTTCTCATGAATAGTAATTTTCACTTCTCAGTTAACAACAAAAATACTGGTTACCAAAGATCTTAGTGCAGATTGCATCAAGAGGAGATAACCACCGTGATAAGCATAGGTAGTGCCGCTATGTTACCTCTTACAAGGTAGAATTCTGGTAAGTTTAATTTGATTACTTTGCAACCGATTATGAAATGATGCCCCTGTGAGAACATTTTTTTGATAAGGTAATCCAATGAATCTATCTTTTACATACGCAGAGGAAAGCAGTTCATAGGCACTTTTAAAGGGATTGAAAATCCCCGTGTCCTTGGTTCGATTCCGAGTCCGGGCACCAAATTC
>OGSC01000467.1_pt1 | contig 18617 bp, 17 predicted proteins | sample 1573751 | NCBI WGS metagenome assembly OGSC01 (sample SAMN03295840, study PRJEB24534) | human gut metagenome | isolation source: fecal sample 8 from infant 5 | host: Homo sapiens | place: USA: Pittsburgh, PA | collected 2014-07
GAATTAAATTTAATTATTAACAATTGACATAGGAGGGAGAATTTTGACAAAACAAATAAAACTTAGAATATATCCTGATGGAATTGTTCAAGCAGAAGTAGAAGGCGTAAAGGGTAAAAAATGTACTAATTATATAAGTATAATTGAGAATCTTTTAGAAGCTAAGGTAGCAGATTCAGAGTATACCTCTGAATATTATGAAGAAGAGGTTATTGAAAACTATGAAGAAGATAATATAACACTAAAGGAAGGGATATAATATGGCTGTAACTCAAAAAGGGAATAAGTGGGAAATGCAAAAATCACTATGGATAATAAGTAGTTTTGTTTTTTTAGTAAATGGAATGGGCATGTATTTTGCGGGAAAAAAGACAAAGGTAAAAAAATGGTATAATTATGGATTAATATATACAGCAATATCATGGATAGGCTTAATTATGGGTGGAGAATTGACAGGATTTCTACAAAGTATAGGCTGCATTATATTTCTTTTAGATTATATAGCTTGTATTGTACATTCTTTTAAAATAAGAAAAGAATATTTAATTAGGCGTGAAATTTTAGAATACAAAAATGATGTAGAGCAAATTGAGATGAACTCTATGAGAAGTAAAATTGCTAAGGAATATGGGTTAGATGATATAAATTCAAATGATCCAATTAAAAATACATCACAGAATGATTTAGTAAGAGAAAAATCTAATATTAATACAGAAGCTAAAATAGAAAATTTTCATATGAAGAATAAAGAAGAAAATATAGATAATATTCCACCAGTAATGCCCAAAAAAGTAGAAAGTACAGTAAACAATATGGGAAATAGTATAAATAATGAGGGACTTTTAGATATTAATTTATGTAGCGAATTAGAACTTTCAAGGCTTCCAGGTATAGGACTCATATTAGCTAAAAAAGCAGTTAATTTGAGAAATAGCAAAAATGGTTTTGATTCAGTAGATGAATTTATTGAAATGGTAGGAGTTAAACCACACTTTGTAGATACAGTAAAGATTATGATATGTTGCAAATCAGTTAAAACGGTTGAAGCTGTGAAAATGTCTGGAAGAAGAGTAGATTTTTAATGGAAATTAGAATACATAGAATTTTACCTAAAACTGAAGTAGAAGGTCCGGGCACCCGATGCTGTATATGGGTACAGGGGTGCCCTATTCATTGTAAAGGTTGTGGTGCTAAAGAAACTTGGGATTTCAAAGGAGGAGAACTTTTAGATACGGATGAAGTATTTAATATTATAAAAAATTCTAAGGAAATAGAAGGAGTAACTTTTTTAGGAGGAGAACCCTTTGCTCAAGCTTCAGCGGTATATGATATAGCATTAAGAGTTAAAAATATAGGTTTAACAGTTTTAATCTTTACAGGATATACCTATGAGCATATTTTAAAATCTAACAAAAAAGAGTGGAATGATCTTTTATCTGTTACAGATCTTTTAATAGATGGACCTTTTGATGAGACCAAATTTGATATTTCAAGGCCTTGGGTAGGTTCTTCTAATCAAAATTATAGGTTTTTAACTTCTTCTTATAAGCATTTAGAAAATAATCTGAATTCTATAAAAAACAAAATAGAAGTGAGATTACATAAAAACGGTACAATTTTTTTAAATGGTATGGGTGATTTCAATAGTTTAAAAAACAAATTAAAAAATTTAGAGGAGGGTGAATAAAATGAGTATAGAGAATAGCAATAACACAGAAAGAACAAAAAAATATTTAGCAAATATGTTTAAAGCGAGATTTCCTTATGTTTACATATCTACCTGGGAAGAGGAGAGAGCTATATCAGTTATAAATTCGGTTGCGAAGGATGCTTCACTTATAAAAACTCCTAGAACAACTTATATATGGAGCCAAACAAATGGAATGGCTATAGAAAATCTTAAAGGAAAAGAGGAAACTAAACAGCCATTAAAGGCACTAGAATTTATAGAAAAATGTGAAGAACCAGCAGTTTTTATTTTAAAGGATTTCCATGTATTTTTTGGAGTACAAGGAAAAAATATAGACTATACTTTAATAAGAAAAGTTAGAGACTTGGTAACAGTACTTAAGGCAAGTCCCAATCCTAAAAGTGTAGTATTTCTTTCACCTACAGTGGTATTACCTAATGAACTTCAAAAAGATATTACTATTTTAGATTTTGATCTGCCAACTATAGATGAAATTAAGAGTATGCTTGATGAAATGATTTATGTAAATGAGCAAAGCGGAAGAATTGATATGAACCTTAATGAATCAGAGAAGGAGAAAATTTGCAAGGCTGCATTGGGACTTACTCTTCAGGAAGCGGAAAATGCTTTTGCAAGAGCTATGGTTCAAGATGGAAAGCTTAATATTGATGATATTGATGTGGTTTTAGAAGAAAAATGTCAAGTAATTAAGAAGACAGGAATACTTGAATTTATAAAAAGTGACTTGAAAATGGAGGATGTAGGAGGACTTGAAAATCTAAAAAGATGGATTTTAAAGAGAAACAAGTCTTGGCTTGATTCTGCTCAAAAATACAACCTACCTGCACCTAAGGGAGTATTAATAACAGGGGTGCCAGGTTGTGGTAAGAGTTTAACTGCAAAAGCTATAAGTGCAATGTGGCAACTTCCACTTTTAAGATTGGATATGGGGAAAATATTTAGTGGCGTTGTAGGAAGTTCTGAGGAAAATATGAGAAAAGCAATAAAAACGGCGGAAGCAGTATCCCCATCTATACTTTGGATAGATGAAATAGAAAAAGGATTTGGTGGGGCTAGTTCCTCAGGAGATAGTGGAACTTCTATGAGAATCTTTGGAACCTTTCTTACTTGGATGCAAGAAAAGACTAAGCCTGTATTTGTTGTGGCAACAGCCAATAATATAAGCAATCTTCCTTCAGAACTTTTAAGAAAAGGAAGATTTGATGAGATATTTTTTGTAGACTTGCCTACAAAAAATGAAAGAAAGGATATATTTAGACTACATTTGAAAAAAAGACTTACCAATGCAGAGGTTTGTGAAGAAGTTAGTATTACAGAAGAATTATTATCTAATCTTGCAGATATAACAGAAGGATTTGTAGGAGCAGAAATAGAACAAGCTGTCATAGCTGCACTTTTTGAGGCCTTTTCAGAAGATAGAGCTTTAAGAGTAATTGATTTAGAAAGAGTAATAAAAAATACAGTTCCACTTTCAGTAACACAAAGAGAGCAAATTATAAAGATTAGAGAATGGGCAAATGTAAGAGCAGTTGCTGCCACAGCAAAAGAGGATAGAAGTGAGTATTTAGAAGTAAATGAAGAAAAAAAAGGTGAAAAAAAGGAAGAGGATGATATAAGAATATCTAGAGGTGGTAGAACTATAGATTTTTAAAGGAGGTATAAGCTATGTCTATATCATTAGCATTAGTTCCTGCAGTTTTGACTCTTAAGGTTGTTATGAATGAAAAAGACCTTGATAACTGGGTAGAAGATTCTAAAATAAATATGCCAACAACATTAAAAGATGAGAAAGAGATTATTAAAACTGTGAAGCAGGCTGGGTATAAAATAAATAAACATGGAGATTTAATTAAGACAGAGATAAATGGAGAAAAAGAATTTGTTACTTGGGAAAAAGAAAATGGAATATGGAATGTTGTATTTTCAAAATATGACTCCAAAGAAATGATAGTTGATTTTATAATGAATTTAAATAATAAAGCAGGTAGGAAGGTTATATATAAGTCAATTGAAGATATGGAAAATAGGAATGAAAACTCAACAACAGTAGAAGAAATATTAGAACTTCCTAAGGTAGAGAAAGAAATCTTTCCTACAAATTTTAAAGATAAGGAGTTGCTTTTAAAAACTCTTAAGGAATGCGGAGCTTGTCCTAAAGAATTAGCTGAGGAAAAGATTCAGTGTAATACTAAAGAGTGTCAATTAATTTTTCATAAAGAAGATGGTGGAAGTTATAATGTTGAAATTGAAGATACATCTTCATTAAAAAATGTTTATCATCATCTTAGTATAATAGATGAAGAATATAAACATAATGTACAAGAGTATACCTATAAAAAGGTAGTTGAAAAATTAAATGAAACAGATATGTATATAGATAATGAAGAGATACTTGAAGACAATTCTATACTTTTAACTGTTAACATAGGAGAGTAAAACGTGCAATAGGAGAATATATGACGAAATATATTATAAAGTGAATATTATTTTTAAAAAAAGATATACACAAATTTATTTTGTGAATATCTTTTTTTACTTATTAAAATGAAATAATATAGTTAAGTTAAACCAATTAAGGTATATATTTAAATAAATTACAAATTAATTAATAATACTAGAAACTGTCAATTTGATAGGTTTATATATAAATAAAGATGAGGTAGTACCATATTACAAATAGTAAAATATGAAAGTTAAGAAAATAACTTATTTCATTAATTTTAAAAAGTGAAGAGTAAAAATAAAAAAAAATTTTATATATAGTATTTTTGAAAACGTTACAATGAAAGGAGAAAGTCGCACTTCAGGAAATTTTAACCAAAGTTAAGAAAATAACTATTATAGAAATCTTATGAAAAATGGAGTAAACTGAAAGCAATAAGAGGTCGTACCATATTACCGTAAGGGGGAACCTATATGAATATGTATCTAACGTGTTTCATTGCTTTGGTGCCTATAGCTTGGTTAATGGTTTCATTAGGAATTTTAAAAATGCCAGGTTATAAAACTTGTCCTGCAACATTGGTATTAACTGCAATTTTAGCAGCTATAGTATGGAAAATGCCAATTTTAGATGCAGCTTCTGCTGCTTTAGAAGGAACGGCATTGGCTTTATGGCCTATAATACTTGTAATCGTTGCTGCAGTATTTACCTATAATTTATCAATTCATACTAAAAGTATGGATACTATAAAAAAGATGATGACTTCAATAACTACAGATAAGAGAATTTTGGTTTTAATACTTGCTTGGGGATTTGGCGGATTTTTGGAGGCTATAGCAGGGTTTGGTACTGCAGTTGCTATTCCTGCAAGTATAATGGCAGCACTTGGATTTGACCCTGTTTTTGCAGCTATAATATGTCTTATAGCAAACACTACACCTACAGCTTTTGGAGGTATAGGAATTCCAGTAACAACTCTTGCTAAGGTAACTAACATAGATGTAATTCAACTTAGTTATGCAGTAGGATTACAGTTATCAGTTCTAATAGTCATAATTCCAATAGTTTTAGTAATGTTAACAGGAAAAAGTGTGAAATCTATTAAGGGTGTCTTTGGAATAGCCCTAGCTTCAGGCCTTTCATTTGCAATACCAGAATTATTAATGGCTAAGTATATGGGGGCAGAATTACCAGCTATATTAGGGTCAATAACATGTATGGTAGTGACTATAGCTATGGCAAAGATATTTTATAAAGATACTGCTTCTAAAAATGTAGAAAAAATACCTTTCAAAAAGGCAGTTATAGCATGGTTACCCTTTATATTAGTCTTTGTTTTCATAATTTTAACTAGTCCATTGTTCCCAGCAATAAATAAGGGATTATCTCAAATACAAACAACTCTTTACATTTATACAGGTGCTCATGCTAAGCCATTTACATTCTTGTGGCTTGCTACACCAGGAACATTAATTATAATAGCTACTTTTATAGGAGGATTAATACAAGGGGCTAAGTTTTCTGAAATAGTTTCAGTATTAGTAAAAACTATAAAGCAAATGAGTAAATCTGCAATAACAATAATAGCCATAGTAGCTATGGCAAAGATTATGGGATATAGCGGAATGATAAAATCAATAGCAGTTGTGTTAGTAGCAGTTACGGGTAGTTACTATCCTTTAATATCACCTATAATCGGGGCTTTAGGAACTTTTGTAACAGGTAGTGATACTTCATCTAATGTATTATTTGGAGGACTTCAAGTTGAAGTAGCTAAGACTTTAGGATTAAATCCGTACTGGCTTGCAGCAGCTAATACTGGTGGTGCTACTGCTGGTAAGATGATATCACCACAAAGTATAGCAGTGGCTACAGCGGCTACTGGACTTGTTGGAGCAGAAGGTAAAATATTAAATGCAACTATAAAATTTTGTATAGTTTACGTAATCGTTTTAGGAATCATGGCTTATTTTATGGCACCTGTGTTTGGATTCTAATTGCTTAACTAATGAGGAGGATGAAATATGGCAAAGATAAAAATACCATATCACAAGAGAATGATTGAAATAGAGATAGAAGATAAAAATTTAGAAGGGATTTTAGAATCAAAGGCAGACAAATATAAAAGAAATTTAAGTCAAGAAGAAATTGTTGAGGCTGCATTGGACAATCCTATACAATGCGAAAAATTAGAAGATTTGGTAAAGGGAAAGAAGAACATGGTTATAATAACTAGTGATCATACAAGACCAGTACCAAGTAAGGTAACAATGCCTATACTTTTAAGAAGAATAAGAGAGGTTAATCCTGATATAGATATAAAAATATTGATTGCTACAGGTTTTCATAGAGAATCAACAAAAGAAGAACTTATAAATAAATTTGGCGAAGAAATAGTTGAAAATGAAAATATAGTTATGCATGTATCAACTGATGACAGCACTTTAGTGAAGGTTGGAACATTACCATCTGGTGGAGAGCTCATATTAAATAAATTAGCAATGGAAACAGAACTTTTAATAGCAGAGGGATTTATAGAATCACATTTTTTTGCAGGATTTTCAGGTGGAAGAAAGAGTATATTACCTGGAATAGCTTCTGCAAAAACTATAATGGCAAATCACTGTGGTGAATTTATTGCTAGTCCTAATGCTAGAACTGGAATATTAAAAGATAATCCAGTACACAAAGACATGCTTTATGCCGCTGAAAAAGCTAGTTTAGCTTTTATATTAAATGTGGTAATAGATAGTGAAAAAAAGGTTATAAATGCCTTTGCAGGACATAGACAATATGCCCATGAAACAGGATGTAAATTTGTACTTGAACTTTCAAAAGTTGAAAAGGTAAAAGCAGATATAGTGGTTTCAAGTAATGGAGGATATCCATTAGATCAAAATATATATCAATCAGTAAAAGGTATGACAGCTGCTGAGTCCACCTGTAGGGAGGGCGGAGTAATAATAATGGTAGCAGCTTGTAACGATGGGCATGGAGGCCAATCATTTTATGATAACTTAGCTAATAGCAAATCACCAAGAGAGCTTTTGGATAGAATAGCAAAAGTTCCCAGATGTGAAACAGTTCCAGATCAATGGGAGTTTCAAATATTAGCTAGGATGTTAGATAAATTTACAGTTATTTTGGTTACAGATATGTGTGAGCCTAATATGATTAAAGCTATGCATATGGAGCATGCATATAATTTTGAAGAAGCTTTAAATAGAGCTTATAAGCTAAAGGGAAAAGACGCTAAAGTAGCGGTAATACCCGATGGCGTTTCTGTAATCGTAAGATAAAAATTTATTATTAAACATAAATAGATTTTGGAGGTAATTTATATGGATATTTTAGTATGTATAAAACAAGTTCCGGGAACATCAAAAGTAGAGGTGGATCCAGTAACAGGAGTATTAAAAAGAGATGGTGTAGATTCAAAGATGAATCCATATGACCTATATGCTTTAGAAACAGCATTAAGACTTAAGGAAGAATTTGGAGGAGTTGTAAAGGTAATAAGTATGGGACCTCCTCAAGCAGCAGAAGTTATAAAAGAAGCTTATATGATGGGAGCCGATGAAGGAGTACTTCTTTCAGATAGAAAGTTTGCAGGAGCAGATGTTTTATCAACATCTTATACCATATCTCAAGGTGTAAGAAAAATGGGTGAATTTGACTTAATACTTTGTGGAAAACAAACTACAGATGGTGATACGGCTCAAGTTGGACCAGAGATGGCAGAATATCTAGATATAGCTCATATAGCAAATGTAATAAAAATAGAAGAAATTAAAGATGATTCTATAGTAGTGGAAATGGACATGCCAAACACAATAGAGGTAGCAGAGGTAAAATATCCATGTCTTTTAACAGTAGAAAAAGATATATATGAGCCAAGACTTCCATCCTACAGAAAGAAACTAGAGACAAAGGACAGAGAAGTTAAAATGTTAAGCTTAAAAGATTTTGAAGATAAAAATGAAAATATGTATGGATTAAATGGATCACCAACACAGGTAGAGAGAATATTCCCACCAGCAGTAAATACAGATAAAGAAATGTGGACAGGTACCGGAGAAGAATTAGGCCACAAGTTAGCAGAAAAACTTAAAGTAATGAAATTCGTATAGAATAAAGTAATACTAAGGAGGATTTTAATATGGGAAAATTAGTGGTAAATCAAGAAAAATTAACTCCTTCAATTATAGAGGAATTAGTTAAAATATGTCCTTTTGGAGCACTAGGAGAAAATAGTGGGAAAATAGAAATTTCAGCAGCCTGTAAAATGTGTAAGCTATGTGTTAAAAAAGGGCCAGCGGGTGTTATGGAGTTTGTAGAAGAAGAAAAATCACATATAGATAAGAGTCTTTGGACAGGCATAGCTGTATATGTAGATCATGTAGATGGAGATATTCATCCAGTAACTTATGAGCTTATAGGTAAAGCAAGAGAATTAGCGAATAAAATAAATCATCCAGTATATGCAGTATTTATTGGCCATGATATAAAGGAAAAAGCAGAAGAAATTCTTCACTATGGAGTAGATGAAGTATTTGTATATGATAATGAAGAATTAAAAGATTTTAGAATAGAACCATACACTAAAGCTATGGAAGATTTCATAAATAAAAATAAACCATCTACATTATTAGTAGGCGCAACAACAATAGGAAGATCTCTTGCACCAAGAGTAGCAGCTAGATTTAGAACAGGACTTACAGCGGATTGTACAATATTAGATATAAAGGAAAATACAGATTTAGTGCAAATAAGACCAGCTTTTGGTGGAAATATAATGGCACAAATAATAAATCCTAATAATAGACCTCAACTTGCAACAGTAAGATATAAGGTTATGGACGCACCAGAGCGAAGTAAAGAAAAAATCGGAAAAGTAACTCTTTGTAGCATAGACAAAGGCCAGTTAGACTCACAAATAAAAGTATTAAAAGTAACAAAGAAACAAGTAGAAGAAAGCATATCAGATGCGGATATAATAATTGCAGTTGGAAGAGGACTTAAAAAAGAAAAAGATTTAGATATGATAAATGAACTGGCAGAATTAATAGGTGCTCAAATAGCTACAACAAGACCATTAATAGAAGCAGGATGGACAGATGCAAAACGTCAAATAGGTTTGAGTGGAAGAACAGTAAAACCTAAACTTATAATTACTTGTGGTATATCAGGAGCCGTACAATTTACAGCTGGAATGAATAATGCAGATTGTATAGTAGCTATAAATAAAGATCCGAAGGCATCTATATTTAATGTAGCTCATTATGGAATAGTAGGAGACATTTATGAGGTAATACCAACACTTATAAATAATATAAAAGAAGGTAAAGCATTAGCCGTATAATTTCTAGGGTATTAAGGATTAATTGACTAACTGATAATTCAATTTTGGAGGTAATTATTATGGAGTATAAAAAATTAGATATTAAAGATATAGAGTTTCTAAAAAGTGTAGTAGGGCAGGAAAGAGTATATACAGGCGGAGATATAAATGAAGATTATAGTCATGATGAACTTGGTGGAATAAGTAAAATGCCTGATGCCATGGTAGAAGTTTTAAGCACAGAAGAAGTATCAAAAATAATGGCATATGCTTATAAAAATAATATTCCAGTAGTTGTAAGAGGATCAGGAACTGGACTTGTAGGTGCATCTGTTCCAATTCATGGTGGAATAATGATAAATATGACAAAGATGAATAAGATATTAGAAATAGATGAAGAAAATTTAACTCTTACTGTAGAGCCAGGAGTTCTCCTTATGGAGATTGGAAAATTTGTAGAAGAGCATGATCTTTTTTATCCGCCAGATCCAGGTGAAAAATCAGCAACTATAGGTGGAAATATAAGTACTAATGCTGGTGGAATGAGAGCAGTAAAATATGGGGTTACAAGAGATTATATAAGAGGATTAGAAATAGTTCTTCCAAATGGTAAAGTTCTTCAAATTGGTGGAAAGGTAGTTAAAAATAGTTCGGGATATAGCATAAAGGATTTAGTTTGTGGTGCAGAAGGAACTTTAGCTATAGTTACAAAAGCTATATTAAAATTATTACCATTGCCAAAGAAGGCTATAAGTTTGCTTATACCATTCCCAAACTTAGAAATGGCAATAAATACTGTGCCAAAAATAATAAAATCAAAAGCAATACCAACTGCTATAGAATTCATGCAAAGGGAAGTTATATTAGCAGCAGAAAAATTTTTAGGAAAGAAGTTTCCAGACAATTCTTCGGATGCGTATTTATTGCTAACCTTTGATGGAAATACTAAAGAAGACATAGAAAAAGATTATGAAAAGGTGGCAAATATTTGTTTAGAAGAAGGAGCCCTTGATGTATATATTTCAGATACAGATGAAAGAAAAGAAGCAGTATGGTCAGCTAGAGGTGCATTCCTTGAAGCAGTCAAAGCATCTACTACAGAAATGGATGAATGTGATGTTGTAGTTCCAAGAAATAAGGTGGCAAGTTTTGTGAAATATACAGATGAACTTCAAGAACAATTTGATGTAAGAATAAGAAGTTTTGGTCATGCAGGAGATGGAAATTTACATGTATATGTATTAAGAGATAACTTAACTAAAGAACAATGGGACAGAAAGTTAAAGAATGTATTTGAATGTATGTACAAAAAATCTGTAGAATTAAATGGACTAGTTTCTGGAGAACATGGGATAGGCTTTGCTAAAAAACCTTATTTATTTGAGCAATATGGTGAGGAATACATGGAACTTATGAAAAATATTAAGTTAGCATTTGATCCTAAGAATATATTGAACCCAGGTAAAGTTTGTCAGTAAAATAATAGAGCTTTTTAAAGTGAAAAATGAAGAAACTCATGAATATTTTTCTAATTCGTGAGCTTCTTCATTTTTTATTTGTATGAAACATTAGTATTAGAATATATAATAGATGAATTTTTTTTATAAGTACTTGGATTATTGTGGAAAAAAACTCAAATATGTAGTAAAATTTACCATGATGGATAGTAAACTTCATCGTAAATTTTAAAAATAAACTTTATTACTTTAATTTTACACAGACTAGGAGTATGGGGAGGTTGCGTTTATGTTTAAAGTAGCAATTTGCGATGATGAGCCCGTTATCTGTGGGGACATTGAGAATGTTTTGTTAAATTATCAAAAATATAATTTTGAAGAAATAGAAATTGAAGTGTTTTATTCTGGAGAAGAATTATGTAGATATATGGAAAAGGGACAATCTTTTGATTTAATATTTTTAGATATTGAAATGAAAGAGATGAATGGTGTTGAAGTAGGAAGAAAAATACGGCAAGAAATGGATGATTATCTTACCAAAATTGTTTATATTTCAGGTAAAGACAGCTATGATAGGCAATTATTTGATGTACAGCCTATGCACTTTTTATCCAAACCAATTAATAGGAAAAAGATTATTGCAGATTTAAATTTAGCAATGAAATTATTACAAAAACAAAGGTTTGTATTTAGCTATAAGAAGGGATATGAAATATTAAGGGTACCTATTAAAAACATTATTTATTTTGAGAGTCTCAACAGAAAAATAAAGATAGTTACAACAAGAGGAGAAGATATGTTTTATGGAGCTATAGATGAAATATTTAATAGGGTTGCTAGATATCAATTTATTCGTATACACAGGTCATATATCATAAATTATATTCATGTAAGCCGGTTTAAATATGAGGAAGTTATTATGTCTAGTTCCTCCTGTCTTCCTATAGGACAATCAAGAAGGAGCGAAGTAAGAAAACTCCAGATTGCTTTTGAAAATGAGGGTTAAATGATGAATATTAATATGTATGACTTTTTATATATTACAACTAATATTTTCGGAACATACATCATTTTTAAGTTTATGATGGTGTTTTTTTCGCGTGAAGATGCAAATAAGAAAATGGAGATACATTCCTATGTGGGATATTTTTTTGCTATTTCTTTGGTTTACTTATTTATAAAAATTCCGATAGTCATGATGCTGTGTAATATTTTCTCTTTCTTTATAATATCCCTGAACTATAAATCTAACATGAAAAAAAGAATTTTTGTGGTTATGTTTATCTATTTAATTTTGATGTGTATTGAAATCATTGTGATTAATCTGCTTTCAGGATTGCAATTTGATATATTTGCAGAAAATAAATATTATTATGCTTACAGTTTAGTTATATTAAAATTAGCTACATATATTATAGTTTTACTTTTAAATAAATATAAAAAGTCGAAGCAGGGAGAGCAAGTACCACTTTCCTATTGGATATCCATTACACTTATTCCAATGGCATCTATGTATATTATATTATTACTTTTTCATTTGAATATTGCCAATATGACCTTTATGATTGTGGGGGTTATATTTATACTGATGATTAATTTTTCTACCTTCTATTTATATGAAGTAATTTCTTTAACCTGTGCAAAGCAAACAGAAAAGCTATGGATTATTCAGCAAAATAAGTACTATGAGAGGCAGTTTAATTTGATGAAGTCTTCCATGAAAGTAACGAAGGCTATAAAGCATGATCTAAAGAATCATCTATTAACAGTTTATTCTTTGTTGCAAAAGGAAAAAAGTGAAGAAGCATTAAAGCACATATCAGATATCATAGAAGTGTATAATAGCAAGGAAGAATATGTATATTCAGGCAACACCGCTATTGACAGCATTCTTAATTTTAAACTTCAGGAAGCAAGACAGAAGAATATAAGTGCATATCTTAATTTAAATATACCTGAGAGTATAGAGATTCCGTCATTTCATATGTCAATTATTCTTGGGAATTTGATGGACAATGCAATCTATGCAGTAGATAAACTAGAATGTAATAGATATATTAATTTTAAAATGAAATACACTAAGGGAAGATTGATTGTTAGAATTGATAATCCATTTAATGGAGAAATATTAATAAATGGTAACAAAATGCTTACAACTAAAGGGGATAGAAACAATCATGGTATAGGAATTGAGAGCATAAAAGTTATTTTAAAAAAATATGATGGCTCTATGGAAATACAGCATGATGACAATGTATTTTCAGTGACTTTGTTACTTTATATTAATTAAAAAAATAGCAGTGGCAACGGAATTGTAAAAGATTCTGCTGCTATTTTGTGGATTTAAAATATAAGTTTTATAAAAATCTTAGTTCACTGCAAAAGAATATATATTTCGCTGCAAAAGTCTGCACAGAAAAATAAAAGTGGTTTAATAGAAGTATGAAATAATTCTAACAGAAATGGAGGAGGAGCAGTGAGAAGTTTTAAAATGAAGATGGGTAAAATTTTAGCCAGTTTGGCACTGATGGTTACAGCCTATAATATAAACGCAGCTTGTATATTCCTTGTTCATCAACCTAAGATGCCAAAAGGCGCAGAAAAATTGCGAAAATTCTAATGGGATTTTCTATATCAGAAAAAGTTGTGGACAAACTCATTGATGGAAATATCATTGAGAGTGAGGATAAAGAGTTATATACATATGGATTCCATCAAGGATTTTTAATAATTTTTAATATCCTTACTGCCATAGCTATAGGCCTTTTATTTAAAATGGTATTGGAAAGTGTGATTTTTTTAATGGCATATATCCCCCTAAGATCTTATGCTGGGGGATATCATGCAAAAACACCCTTAAGATGTTATATGTTTTCCATAATTATTATGATAGTAGTATTTTTAGGAATAAATTTCATATATTGGAATAATTTTATTTGTAGTATTATAACCTTTTGTGCTACAAGTATAATATTTACTCTTCAACCAGTAGAAGATAGTAATAAACCCCTAGATCAAAAGGAAATAGATGTTTATAGAAAAAGAACAAAAATTATATTACTTGTTTTGATTGGAATAGGATTGATATTTTGGTTTGTTGATAATAAACAAATCTCAATAACCATAATAATGGCATTATTCATAATAGCTTTTATGCTAATACTAGGAAAAATAAAAAATGCAATTATAGTAAAAAATTATTAGAATTCAAACTAGTTATGTTTTTGTTTTGAAGATAACTTTTTTTATAAGTGTGATAAATAAATTAGAAAAAGAAGAAGGTAATAATAAAAATTGTACTAAGATAGAACTAATAACATGATTTTCAAAATTAAAGAAATATGAATCCTAGGGGGATTGACTATGTTAACAAGAAAATTAGTAAGCCTATTACTGATTGGTACAATTGGAGTGTTATTAGGTGCATGTTCTACAAATAGAACCTTAAATGATTTTAAAAATGGAAAAGATAGAGATACACTTGAAGCTCCTATTGTGCATGATGTTTATAACTATAAGGGAGAACCAAATGTTGATGTGTTGTCTATTTTTAACTCTAACGGTGATGTTAGAATTAGCAAATCAGACACTAATGATTTGAAGGTTAAGGCAAAGTTGGTACAAACTAAGTCAATGAAAGATATAGATAAAAAGTTAAATAATCTTGTCATTAAACCTAAAATTGAAAAGGATATAATTTTTTACGAACCCTTATATGCAAATAATAAAACTCGTAATTATTGGGATTGGGTTAAATCCAGTTCAAATGCAAATGGAATACAAGTAAATTTTGATGTGCAAATACCAAATACAATTAAAGAAGTACGTATTTACAGTGAATTAGGAAATATTGATTTACAAAATATTTCAGCAAAAATTCATGCTCAAACTAATATTGGTACTATAACTGGTGCAAATATAAATCCCTTGGACAGCGCAGTGTTTAAAGTAAATATACCTTCAGATGGGAAAAATGCATTAGACCTTGCATTATCTAGTATTGATAATGTGAATTCCATAACTGCAGGAGTCACATCAGGTAATATAATTTTAAATTTACCATCAGACTCAAAGTACAGTTATAACCAAATGGAGCCAGAGCAAATGCCTGTTACCTATCCTTATGATATGTATTCAAAAGAGCAATTTGAATATTGCAAAAAACATGGTTTAGCAATATTCAAACCAATAAAAATTAAACAAGGAAAAACAGCTATAAAAACAGTTACAAATAAAGAACGTTTACGTAAAGTTTTAATTAGACAACAATAATATTTATTACTATATTTATATATAAAATTGGCCTTTGTATTTTTTATATTGATAGTTTTTTATTAGCTTTCTAATGAAATCCCAATTTATATTTTATTAAAATGGAAAAGAAAGCAATTTACAATTGTTTTGTTCATTATTCTTTTCTACTTATTTTGTGGTATATTTGTTTTTAAAAAAATTCATTATATTTACTAGAGTTGAAAAGAGTAATGTTTAAATAGCTTAACATATCCAATATAAATTAAAGGAGGTTTTATTATAAGATTTAAGGTCTTGGAAAATGGAATGCTTAATTTATATATAATATAATTTTTATTGATTTAACTGCTGCATTAATATAAATTAAGGATTATTATGAAATTTAGAATTTTAGAAAAAGGAGAACTTAACTTTACAAAGCCCAATTTTTGATATTGGGCCAATTGTTTAGTAAGTTCTTTGTTGCATGTTTAATCATTCATTTCAATCTAAGAAAGTAAAAGTTGATAAAAAGCACAAATACCAAGATAGATCCCAATTAGTATATTCTTAGGGAGTTATTTAAATTCAATTTATAAATTATTGATAAAAAGCTATTTGAATTATTATTCTTATAGCTTTTTTGTATTCCATAAAAAAGTGAGCCTGTAATTGAATCATAAAATAAATTAAATTCTATAAAATTGTTGACATGGAAACAAAAATATATTAATATTGTATCCGGAGAAACAAAAAATTGTGTTATTGTTTTGTTAAAAATAGTAGGTAGGTGTTTGAAGTGGATAATATCAATAGTATTATGGAAGGTTTTAAAGAAATATATGAAAAAGAAGAAATCTTAGGAAAGATAGCATTTAGGGGGGAATATGAAAAGTATGGGGTTTCAGAAATACATTGTATAGATTTCATAGGCAAAATAGATAATCCTAATGTCACTAAAATATCTGAAAGTATGAATATGACTAGAGGCGCCATAAGTAAAATTTGCAAAAAACTTTTAAATAATAATCTTATCCATAAATATAAAAAACCTGAGAATGATAAAGAGATATATTTTAAATTAACAAAATCAGGTGAAGAATTATATAAACGTCATGAAATAAAACATAGGGAGTGGGAAGAAAGAAATAATAACTTTTTTAAAAATGTAGATAAAGAAGAACAAGAAATTGTAGATAGTTTTTTAAAAAAATTTAATAGCTATTTAGATAAAATAATAGAATCAAAAGGAGATATATAATATGAATTTACATTTAAAGGAATTTAATATTCCAGAAAAAATATTAAAATGGGGAGATTCTCAACCAGCACATCAAAGACAACATATAGGAACTCATATAGATTGCTATAATCTATCAAAAATAGAGCTACCGTCAAAAATAGATGTTAAGGTAATAGATGCTAGAAAATTAGATATTATAGACATTAATATATTAGATAATATATCGATTAAAGAGGATTCTTTTGTAATATTTAGAACAGGATATCTAGAAAACTATGAGTACGGAAGTGAAGAGTATTTTAATTCTAAATCAAGTCCATACTTAACTAATGATCTTGTAGATAAATTACTAGATCTTAATGTAAAATTAATAGGGATTGATTTAAGTGGAATACAGCATGGAAAACATCACGTAGCCATAGATAAATATGTTGAAAATAAAGGAGCTTATGTGGTAGAAAATATATGTAATTTAGATAAAGTTGATTCAGAATTTAAGGCAGATTTAAAATGGTTTCAATTAGAAGGTGCTACAGCCATAAAAGTTCAAATTGAAACTTTATAAATAATATTAAAAACCGCTAATTAACCCTTAACAGTTAATTAGCGGTTGTCCTATTTTTATATAATTCTTATTTACTATTTATACTCTTTTGCAAGTTTTTCAAAAGCAGGCATAGAGTTCTTTATTTGTTCAGTTGTAACACAATAAGAAATTCTTACATAGCCCGGAGCTCCAAAATCATCAGCAGGAACTATTAATAATTCCTGCTTTTTAGCTTTTTCATAGAAAGCATAAGCATCTGGTTCCATTGATTTAACAAATAGATAAAATGCACCATCTGGTTTTACACATGTATAACCTAATTTAGTTAGTCCATTATATAATAAATCTCTATTTTTCTTATAAACTGAGATATCAGCAGTTTGGCCAATACATTTTGCAATTACTCTTTGGAATAAACTTGGAGCACACACATATCCTAATGATCTACCTGCTCCACATACTGCAGCATATACGTCTTGCCAGTTTTCCATTTCATTAGATACAACTATATATCCTATTCTTTCTCCTGGTAATGAAAGAGATTTACTAAATGAATAGCAAACGAATGTATTAGCGTAGTATTTTGTTAAATAAGGAACTTCAATATCATCATAAACTAATTCTCTATAAGGTTCATCTGCAATTAAATATATTGGATGACCATATTCATTTGATTTTTCTTCAAGTACCTTACAAAGTGATCTAATACTTTCCTCAGATATAATAACCCCAGAAGGATTATTAGGAGAATTAATAAGAACAGCTTTAGTTTTAGGTGTTATTGCTTCAATTAAATTATTTATATCAATTTGAAAATTCTCTTCATTGGACTTAACTACAACAGGTGTTCCACCAGCATTTTGAATAAATACACGGTATTCAGGAAAAAATGGAGTGAAAACAATAAATTCATCTCCTGGAACAGCTAATGCCTTTAAAGATATACTAAGTGAAGCTGCTGCTCCAACTGTCATATATATGTTATCAGGGCTCAAGTTTGTAGAATATTTATTGTTAATAGAATCTGAAATTGTTTTTCTAACACTAAGATCTCCTTGGGCTGATGTGTAGCTGTGCAAACGTATAGAATCTTCTTTTTCTAATAACTCTTTAATAGCTTCATTTACACAATCTGGTGCTGGAATACTAGGATTTCCTAAGCTAAAATCGTATACATTTTCTGCGCCTATTTCTTTTTTTCTAGTTGCTCCGTATTCAAAGATATCACGTATTATAGAGCGTTTTTTTCCAAGATTAAGCATTTCATTTGAAATCATTTTAATTTCCCCCTAAAAACAATATAGTTTGAACTTATTATCTTTAACATCTTTTATAAGATATTAGTTCCTTAAATTTTTAAATATTTTTCATCATCTATTTATTTTACTTTATAACACTTTCCCCTGGTATAGAATTTTTGAATTTTCTGACATTTAACAAAATATCCATACCTCTTCATATTTATAAAAGCTCCGTCTATTTTAAATATAAAAAATTATATTTAAAATAGACTTTGCTTTCATGTGTAGATATATATTGAGAAAGAGATAGATGATTTTTATACAAATTCTACATTTCTACATGTTTGTTATTATTATAACATATAAAATTGATTTTGACTAATTTTTTATTAGTTTTATGT
>OGSC01000468.1_pt1 | contig 18614 bp, 7 predicted proteins | sample 1573751 | NCBI WGS metagenome assembly OGSC01 (sample SAMN03295840, study PRJEB24534) | human gut metagenome | isolation source: fecal sample 8 from infant 5 | host: Homo sapiens | place: USA: Pittsburgh, PA | collected 2014-07
ATAATATTGGTCTGACTTCGCCGTTGATGTTGTCCGGCACATTGATGTTGCTGACGGCGTTATTGGTCACCGCAAAGGTGAAAATGAAGTAACGTATTTACAGGAGGGGTTACTGCTCTGGCGGGAAAGCTCTCCTGTTCTTCCCCTGATAACCATTGATCAGGCATTGTTCTTATCTTGTTGTTATTTCCATTATTCCGCCTGTATTCATCATTTGCTAATCATGAATCATCATTTTCTCTCATGTTAAAGAAAGGTCATTTAATCTGAACGCATAGCGACAGGGATGACAAATGGCAGGGAAAGCGCATGGGAATGGCGATCGTCGGGGCGATAACACCATATGTGGATTGGGGGATCGTTTACGTCGTCTGACCGCCGGTATTTGCCTGATAACACAAACTATTTTCCCTGTTATGGCTGCTGCCCCTACGCATATTAATCCTGCGCACTCGGATACTGCCGCGTCACTGATCCTGCCGAACGTTAAAACTATTCCATATACCCTGGGTGCGTTGGAATCGCCACCAACGGTCGCGGCACGCTTTGGTATCACCGTTGATGAATTACGTCGCCTGAATCAGTTCCGTACCTTTGCGCGGGGCTTTGACAATGTGCGTCAGGGCGATGAAATAGATGTGCCCCTCATTAACAGTAACAGCCCTGAAGCGCGCAACCTGAAAGCAATGCAGATGGAGCGCGACGGCAAAGATCCGCAAATGCAGGTCGCGGAAATGGCGCAGCAAAGCGGAACACTTTTAGCTCGCGATATGGACAGCGAACAGGCGGCGAGTATGGCGCGTGGCTGGGTGGCTTCTTCTGCATCTGCGCAGGCAACGGACTGGCTCAGCCGTTGGGGAACTGCCCGGGTATCTCTTGGTGTGGATGAAGATTTCAGCCTTAAAAGCTCGTCATTTGAATTTCTCCATCCCTGGTACGAAACGCCGGATAACCTGGTCTTCAGCCAGCACACACTTCACCGTACGGATAATCGCACTCAAACCAACCACGGTATCGGCTGGCGTTATTTCACATCGAGCTGGATGTCTGGCGTCAATATGTTTATCGATCATGACCTGACCCGCTATCACACCCGAACCGGGATGGGCGTTGAATACTGGCGCGATTACCTGAAACTGAGCGGCAACGGTTATCTGCGCCTCAGTAACTGGCGTAGTGCACCGGAACTCGACAATGACTATGAAGCACGTCCGGCGAACGGTTGGGATCTTCGCGCCGAAGGCTGGTTACCGGCCTGGCCGCAGCTGGGCGGCAAGGTGGTCTATGAACAATATTATGGCGATGAAGTGGCGCTGTTTGGTAAAGACGAGCGTCAAAATGATCCTCACGCGATTACCGCAGGTTTGAGTTATACCCCTGTTCCTCTGATCTCCTTTAGTGCCGAGCAACGGCAGGGCAAACAGGGAGAAAACGACACCCGAATTGGTATGGAGTTGACGTTGCAACCCGGCCATTCACTGCAAAAACAGCTCGATCCGGCTGAAGTTGCAGCACGACGTAGCCTTGTGGGCAGTCGCTATGACCTGGTCGATCGTAATAACAATATTGTCCTCGAATATCGCAAGAAAGAGCTGGTGCGGCTGACGCTGACCGATCCGTTGAAAGGCAAGCCGGGTGAGGTTAAATCGCTGGTTTCTTCCTTACAAACCAAATATGCGCTGAAAGGTTATGACATTGAAGCCGCCTCCCTGCAATCAGCGGGCGGAAAAGTAGCTGTTTCCGGCAAGGATATTCAGGTCACTATTCCTCCCTACCGATTCACGGCAATGCCTGAAACCGACAACACTTACCCGATAGCGGTTACAGCGGAAGATTCGAAAGGAAATTTCTCCCGGCGTGAAGAAAGTATGGTGGTCGTGGAAAAACCCACATTAAGCCTCGCCGGTTCAACGCTTTCTGTCGATCTGCAAATCCTGCTTGCTGATGGAAAATCAACCTCAACGCTGACCTATACCGCGCGAGATTCCAGCGGCAAGCCAATCCCAGGTATGACGTTAAAAACACAGGTGAAAGGTTTGCAGGATTTCGCCTTAAGCGAATGGAAAGACAACGGTAACGGAACCTATACCCAAATAGTTACCGCCGGGAAGACGTCTGGCGCGTTATCGCTGATGCCGCAATTTAACGGCGATGATATCGCTAAGACGCCAGCGCTGATTGCTATCGTGGCGAATACAGCATCCCGCGCTGACTCCACGATTGAGACAGACCAGGATAATTACGTCGCGGGTAAGCCGATAGTCGTTAAAGTGACCCTGAGAGATGATAACGGCAACGGGGTTACCGGACGAAAAGAACTTCTCAAACAAACCGTTAAAGTTGACAACACGAAGGCTGATGCCGTTAGTGCCTGGACGGAAGAAAGTGAGGGAATTTACAAAGCAAGCTATACGGCCCATCTCATTGGCGACAAATTAACGGCCCAGCTGACGATGCCCGGCTGGCAAACCAAACATTCGGATGCGTTCAGTATTGCGGGTGATAAAGATACCGCCAAAATCGCTGCGATGCAGATCACCGCGAATAACGCAGTTGCCAGACGCGATCACAATACCGTCGCTGTGACGGTCAGGGATGTGCATCAAAATTTACTGCAGGGACAAAATGTTACCTTCACGGTCGTGAATGGTGCGGCGGTTTTTGCCGATCCAAATGGCGGTATTGTGACGACAGATAAAGACGGGATTGCCAGCGTTAACCTTGCCAGTGACCAGGCGGTAAACAGTCTTATCAAGGCCGAGACCAATGGCAGTAGTCAGTCTGTGGAAGTGAGCTTTATTACTGGCGATATCTCGCAGCTGACCTCCACCATCAAGACAGACGATGTGTCATACACCGCGGGTGGCAAGATAAAAGTGTCAGTTACCCTTATGGATGAGCAGAAAAACCTGGTGAAAGGGATGGCTTCGCTGCTGGCGGGTAGCAGTGTGGTCGAGGTGAGCGGTACAGATAAAAATGAAACGGGTAACTGGAGCGAAGAGTCTGATGGCGTTTACACCAGCACCCGAACCGCGAAGATTGCTGGCGATCGCCATTACGCCACGCTGAAACTATCGACATGGAGTAGCGCGCAGCAATCTGATGCGTATGCCATACGCGAAAGCGGAGCTGTGTTGGCTTATTCCTCCATCGTTACCGACAAAACGGCCTACACCGCAGGCGGTGCGATAAAAGTTACGGTAACACTCAAGGATAGCTATGAAAACCTGGTCGGGGGGCAACGAGACGCTATCAACCAGGCTATCCAGCTGCCAAATACAAAAGCGGAAAGCATCGCCTGGAATGAAGATCAAAAAGGAATTTATACCGCAACGTATACCGCCTTACTCCCTGGCACCGGTTTAAAAGCACAGCTACAGATGTCCGGCTGGGCGAGCGCTCTGACTTCAAATGATTACAGTATTAGTGGCGATGCCGCCAGCGCACAAATTGTCGCGATGCAAGTGACAACGGGTAACCCGGATGTGCTGGCGAATGGCAGCGATCGACATACGGTGAATGTCCGGGTGGAAGATCAGTTTGGCAATGTGCTGCCGGAGCAGACCGTCACCTTTACGGTGACGAAGGGGGCGGCTGTATTTGCCAATGCAGGGCAGAGCGCAGATATCAGGACGGATGCGCATGGCATGGCAGAGGTTGATCTGAGCAGTACCGTAGCGGATGCCAGCACTGTTGAGGCTAAGATCAATCAAAGCAGCGATAGTAAAACGGTGAACTTTATTGCTGATGTTAGCACGGCGCAGGTCGCTGAGCTGGTGGTGACGCAGGACGGCTCAGTGGCTGATGGTTCGACGGCGAACATGCTGCGGGTGAGGGTGACCGATGTGTTCGGGAATGTACTTGCCGGCCAGACGGTCAGCGTGTTGGCGGACAACGGCGCAACGGTCGCTCCGACGGTGATTACAGAGCCGGACGGCACGGTGGAGATCTCAGTCACCAGCCAGACCGCCGGAACCAGTGCGGTCACCGCCAGCATCAACAACAGCAGCCAGAGCCGGAACGTGACGTTTATTGCGGATGTCAGCACGGCGCAGATCGCGGATCTGGTGGTCACCCGGGATAACTCGGTGGCTGACGGTGCAATGGCGAACACGCTGCGGGTGAGGGTGACCGATGCGTTCGGGAATGCGCTGAATGGGCAGACGGTCAGCGTGTTGGCGGATAACGGTGCAACGGTCACTCCGACGGTCACTACAGAGCCGGACGGCACGGTGGAGATCAGTATCACCAGCCAGACGGCGGGAGTCAGTGCAGTCACTGCAACCATCAACAGCAGTAGTCAGAGTCAGAACGTGACATTTATCGCCGATGTCAGCACGGCGAAGATCGCTGATCTGGTGGTCATTAAGGATGGTTCAGAGGCGGACGGTTCGACGGCGAACACGCTGCGGGCGAGGGTGACCGATGCATTCGGTAATACGTTGGGCGGGCAGACGGTCAGCGTGTTGGCGGATAACGGCGCAACGGTTGCCCCGACAGTCACTACGCAGCCGGACGGCACGGTGGAAATCAGTGTCACCAGTCAGACCGCCGGAACCAGTACAGTCACTGCCAGCATCAACAACAGCAGCCTGAGCCAGAACGTGACGTTTGTTGCCGATGTCAGGACGGCGAAGATCGCGAGTCTGGAGGTTACCCGGGATAACTCAGTGGCTGACGGCGCAATGGCGAACACGCTGCGGGTGAAGGTCACCGATGCGTTCGGGAATGCGCTGAATGGACAGACGGTCAGCGTGATGGCGGACAACGGCGCAACGGTTGCCCCGACGGTGATCACCGAGCCGGACGGCACGGTGGAAATCAGTGTCACCAGCCAGACGGCGGGAGTCAGTGCAGTCACTGCAACCATCAACAGCAGTAGTCAGAGTCAGAACGTGACATTTATCGCCGATGTCAGCACGGCGAAGATCGCTGATCTGGTGGTCATTAAGGATGGTTCAGAGGCGGACGGTTCGACGGCGAACACGCTGCGGGCGAGGGTGACCGATGCATTCGGTAATACGTTGGGCGGGCAGACGGTCAGCGTGTTGGCGGATAACGGCGCAACGGTTGCCCCGACAGTCACTACGCAGCCGGACGGCACGGTGGAAATCAGTGTCACCAGTCAGACCGCCGGAACCAGTACAGTCACTGCCAGCATCAACAACAGCAGCCTGAGCCAGAACGTGACGTTTGTCGCCGATGTCAGCACGGCGAAGATCGCTGATCTGGTGGTCATTAAGGATGGTTCAGAGGCGGACGGTTCGACGGCGAACACGCTGCAGGTGAAGGTGACCGATGCGTTCGGGAATGCACTTGCCGGACAGACGGTCAGCGTGATGGCAGGCAACGGCGCAACGGTTGCCCCGACGGTGATTACAGAGCCGGACGGCACGGTGGAGATCTCTGTCACCAGCCAGACGGCAGGAACCAGTACAGTCACCGCCAGCATCAACAACAGCAGCCAGAGCCGGGATGTGACGTTTATCGCCGATGTCAGGACGGCGCAGATCGCGAGTCTGGAGGTGACGCAGGATAACGCCGTGGCTGACGGCGCAATGGCGAACACGCTGCGGGCGAGGGTGACCGATGCGTTCGGTAATGCGCTTGCCGGACAGACGGTCAGCGTGATGGCAGGCAACGGTGCCACGACTGCTCCGACGGTCACCACGCAGCCGGACGGCACGGTGGAGATCTCTGTCACCAGCCAGACGGCGGGGATCAGTACAGTCACTGCAACCATCAACAACAGCACCCTGAGTCAGAACGTGACATTTATCGCCGATGTCAGGACGGCGAAGATAGCGGATCTGGTGGTTATTAAGGATGGTTCAGAGGCGGACGGTTCGACGGCGAACACGCTGCGGGTGAAGGTCACCGATGCGTTCGGTAATACGCTTGCCGGGCAGACGGTGAGCGTGTTGGGAGGCAACGGCGCAACGACTGCCCCGACGGTCATCACAGGGCCAGACGGGACGGTGGAGAGCAGTGTCACCAGCCAGACGGCGGGGATCAGTACAGTCACTGCAACCATCAACAACAGCAGCCTGAGCAGGAACGTGACATTTATCGCCGATGTCAGGACGGCGCAGATCGCGAGTCTGGAGGTGACGCAGGATAACGCCGTGGCTGACGGCGCAATGGCGAACACGCTGCGGGTGAAGGTCACCGATGCGTTCGGTAATGTGCTGGCCGGGCAGATGGTCAGCGTGACGGCAGGCAACAGCGCAACGGTTGCTTCGACGGTCACCACGCATCCGGACGGCACGGTGGAGATCTCTGTCACCAGTCAGACGGCGGGTACCAGTACAGTCACCGCCAGCATCAACAGCAGCAGCCAGAGCCAGAGCGTGAAGTTTATTGCCGATGTCAGCACGGCGCAGATTGCGGTGCTGGAAGTGACGCAGGATAACTCAGTGGCAGACGGTTCGACGGCGAACACGCTGCTGGTGAGGGTGACCGATGCGTTCGGTAATACGCTTGCCGGGCAGACGGTCAGCGTGACGGCAGGCAACGGTGCAACGGTTGCCCCGACGGTGATTACAGAGCCGGACGGCACGGTGGAGATCTCTGTCACCAGCCAGACCGCCGGAATCAGTGCGGTCACTGCCAGCATTAACAGCAGCAGCCAGAGCCGGAACGTCACGTTTATCGCCGATGTCAGGACGGCGCAGATCGCGGACCTGGCGGTTATTAAGGACGGCTCAGTGGCGGACGGTTCGACGGCGAACACGCTGCGTGCGAGGGTAACCGATGCATTTGGTAATGCGCTTGCCGGGCAGACGGTGAGCGTGTTGGCGGACAACGGCGCAACGGTGTCTCCGACGGTCATCACAGGGCCGGACGGTACGGTGGAGATCTCTGTCACCAGCCAGACGGCGGGAATCAGTGCGGTCACCGTCAGCATCAACAACAGCACCCTGAGCCAGAACGTGACATTTATCGCTGATGTCAGGACGGCGAAGATAGCGGAGCTGGTCGTTAGCCAGGATAACGCGGTGGCAGACGGTGCGACGGCGAACACGCTGCGGGTGAGGGTGACCGACGCGTTCGGTAATGCGCTTGCCGGGCAGACGGTCAGCGTGTTGGCAGGCAACGGTGCCACGACTGCTCCGACGGTCACCACACAGCCGGACGGCACGGTGGAGATCTCTGTCACCAGCCAGATGGCGGGCACCAGTGCGGTCACCGCCAGCATTAACAGCAGCAGTCAGAGCGGGGATGTCACATTTATCGCCGATGCCAGCACGGCGCAGATCGCGGACCTGGTGGTCATTAAGGATGGTTCAGAGGCGGACGGTTCGACGGCGAACACGCTGCGGGCGAGGGTGACCGATGCGTTCGGTAATGCGCTTGCCGGACAGACGGTCAGCGTGACGGCAGACAACGGTGCAACGTTGTCTCCGACGGTCATCACAGGGCCGGACGGCACGGTGGAGATCAGTGTCACCAGCCAGACGGCGGGAGCCAGTACAGTCACTGCCAGCATCAACAGCAGCAGCCAGAGCCGGAACGTCACGTTTATCGCCGATGTCAGGACGGCGCAGATCGCGAGTCTGGAGGTGAGGCAGGATAACTCAGTGGCAGACGGCGCAATGGCGAACACGCTGCGGGTGAAGGTCACCGATGCGTTCGGCAATGCGCTTGCCGGACAGACGGTCAGCGTGATGGCAGGCAACGGTGCAACGGTTGCTCCGACGGTGATTACAGAGCCGGACGGCACGGTGGAGATCAGTGTCACCAGCCAGACGGCGGGGATCAGTACAGTCACCGCAACCATCAACAGCAGCAGTCAGAGCCGGGATGTGACATTTATCGCCGATGTCAGGACGGCGCAGATCGCGGATCTGGTGGTCATTAAGGATGGTTCAGAGGCGGACGGTTCGACGGCGAACACGCTGCGGGCGAGGGTGACCGATGCGTTCGGTAATACGCTTGCCGGGCAGACGGTGAGCGTGTTGGGAGGCAACGGCGCAACGACTGCCCCGACGGTCATCACAGGGCCAGACGGGACGGTGGAGATCAGTGTCACCAGCCAGACGGCAGGAATCAGTGTGGTCACCGCCAGCATCAACAGCAGCAGCCAGAGCCGGGATGTGACGTTTATCGCCGATGTCAGAACGGCGCAGATCGCGGATCTGGTGGTCATTAAGGACGGCTCAGTGGCTGACGGCGCGACGGCGAATACGCTGCAGGTGAAGGTCACTGATGCTAACGGTAATGCGCTTGCCGGGCAGACGGTCAGCGTGATGGCAGGCAACGGCGCAACGACTGCCCCGACGGTGACCACTCAGCCGGATGGCACGGTGGAAATCTCTGTCACCAGCCAGACCGCCGGAACCAGTGTGGTCACCGCCAGCATCAACAACAGCAGCCAGAGCCAGAACGTCACCTTTGTACCGGGTGATGCATCGCAGCTCACTTCAACCGTTGAAACAAATAAGTCGAACTATACGGTTGGAGAGACAATCACCATCACGGTAACGCTCCGGGATGCGTTCGATAATCTGGTAACCGGTGCAGCTTCACAGTTAGCCGCTAATGGTGTGCTGACGGTGGCTGGCACCGACCCGTCAGAAACGGGAAGCTGGGTTGAATCAGGTGGCGTGTATACCACAACCCGAATGGCGACGATTGCCAGTACCAATCAGCACGCCAACCTGCAATTGCAGTCGTGGAGTGATGGCGTAACGTCAGATCGCTATGACATACAGTCCGGTTCTCCGGCGCAAGCCACATCAACTATCGCCACGGATAAAAACGCATACACCGCTGGCGAGACCATAACCGTCGCCGTGACGCTGAAAGACGCGCACGGTAACCTGGTTGAAGGGGGCGAGTCCTTACTGTCTGGTGATAACGTAATAGTGGAAGGAGCCGTACGTTCAGGAGGATGGTCTGAAAACGCCGGTGTTTATACTGCTACATGGTCGGCGCAAATGGCGGGAGACTCTCACCACGCGACGCTGAAGTTGTCTGAGTGGGGCAGCAGTAAACAATCAGAGAGTTATTCCATCCACAGCGGTGCTCCGGTGCAGGCAAATTCTGCTATCAGGACAGATAAATCGGCATATATCGCCGGGGAGCCATTAACCGTCACAGTAACGTTACGGGATGAGTTTGGTAACCCTGCTTTCGGGCTGACATCAGAAGTCATCGAGTCTTATATTGATAGTTTCGCGGTAGGCGGCGCAACTCCCGATTCTATGCAGTGGGTCGAGCAGAATAATGGTGAATATACCATTGTCTGGACAGCATGGGGTGCCGAGGAAAATCTGGTTGCCAGTCTGAAATTAAAAACATGGGCAGCGGAGATTAAGTCCTCATTATATGGAATACAACCAGGTGCAGCGGCAAAAACTCAATCAACGATTGTCGCGGACAAAACGATATATATCGCTGGGGATAGCATAACGGTGACCGTTGTTCTTAAAGATGCCCAGGGTAACTTTATTACTGATGGTGTTGTTCAGCTTAATGAGGAAAACGTACAAGTCAGGAATGCGGATCCTATCCAGGGCAATAATTGGGTTTACAACGGCAATGGGCAATATCAAAGACAGTATATGGCACATTTTGCGGAAGCGAATTTGAATGCGCAACTGAAGATGGCTGGTTGGAGCGATGCCAATTATTCAAACAATTATACTATCAAACCAGGTGAAGTGAGTCCGCTTGGTTCACAGCTTCGTATACGAGAAGTTTTAGTAGTGGAAGGGGCGGATTTACCTGTCAGTGCTTTATTAGTTGATGATTTTGGAAATCCGGTGGATAACGGTCTGGATTTGCTGGATGATGCAGTGTACTTACAAAATGTAGAAAAGAAAGAAGGGGAAAAATGGAGATATGTGGGTGATGGCATATATGAACGTACATATATGGCCTACCAAGAAGGAGAAAATTTAACTTCATTTATGGAGATTAAAGGTTGGCGTATATACGGGCAACCATCCTATAACATCCTTCCTTTTGTGGAAGTCGAGTCGCTGAGTGTTAATGGTGTAAAATTCAGGGCGACAGATGGTTTTCCAGAAACAGGGTTTGATGGTGCAAAATTCACGCTGTTACTAACCCATAATATGAAAAATACGGATTATAATTGGACGGCTGGGATTTATGGAATTAATGTTGATAGTAATGGAGAAGTAACATTATCTGTGCTGATAAGAAGTGAAGTTACTATTACTGGGAAACCCAAGAATGGTAAAGGGAATGATGTTGTATTTAAATTCAAGATTAAAAAATGGTTTACTAGTTTAGGTGCTAGCAGTAGTAATACCTGGGATATCATAAATACTTCATGTAGCTATGGTCAAATGCCGTCATCTTTAGAATTAGCGCAGCGGCCAAGCGGTGGGGTAGTACCGCGAAAAGTAGGTACGTTGTGGGGCGAATATGGTAATTTAAAAACGTATGGGAACGCTTTTAGCAGTACGGATTATTGGACAAGTACTCAGCTCATGGGAGTACACGAGAAATTTAATCCTGAAACTGGTATATCAGAGCTTGGGACAGGAAAGTCTTCTGGCTTGTGCGTAGAGTATTATTAACGAAGTAATCACTAGATTGCCCTGCTTCAGCAGGGCAATTTATATTCGTTATTACGCAGAAGTACGCATCACACCAATAGTATTAAATTCGTTTTTCACACTGAGCAAACGGGGGTCATGAAGCAAAACATTTGACCATAAATCATTCTCTTTAATTAATTGTTGCCAGCGCTTTTCATATTCTTTTTTACCATACACAGTGTAAATTAACGGCAAAATAACACCATTGATTTTGTTGGTGCTAATATTTGCCAGTAACTTCATAATGTCATTTTTTATAGATGCGCCATAGATCAGAAACTTCGTATAAAGCGAGTTAACACAGGTGTAATCAAGACCATGTTCAGGCTCAAGTTTAAGCAATAAACTTTTGGCTTTATCATTATGTCCTTTCAGTGCCATGAACATAGCCAGAATAGAGGTAATAATTGGATTGTTACAGGTGTTTTGACTGTTAAGATTTAATGCAAAAGATATCGCGTTATCGAGGGGGGATGTGTAATAAAGTATAATTAATTTAAGAATGCTTATACCCATTTTATTGGGTTCAAGAGCAATGCTTTTTTCTATTAGATTAAATGCTCTTGCAAGGTCACCGTTCAAAAAACATAGCAGAGACTGATAATAATAAACGTCTGGCGAATTAGGTTTGAGTAAATGTGCTTGCTTAAATAGCACATTAGACACTGAATGTTCATCTTTTAGCCCACTGATTAAACCCAGTAAACCCAATGCCTGAGAATTTGAAGGGTTAATTTCAAGAGCCTTTTCAATGGAGGTTACTGCCGTAGTTATTGCTTGTTTTTGTTCACTGAGTCCAAGGAGGGCTAATGATATATGGCATTCCGCCAGGCAACAGTAGGGCAAGGTATTTTGCGGTTGCGTACTTACACAATCTCTAAATATTACTAATGCTCGTTTCAAACTCTCTGGTGTATAACGGTACATTTCCATTCTGCCATTCATATACATAACAGCAGAATCCAGAGATGGCATTTGTTGTGTATTAATAGATTTAAAATTAATGTTGGGTATTTTTTCAATAAGAATATTAATTACTTGTGATAATAATACGGAAAGAGGATTATCGGGATTGAAATCAATGCTTTGATGATCAATCAATTTATGTGTTCTGGCATGAATTAACTCAATAAATAAACGCCAGTTTTTACCATAGTGAACGACCTGACCCATAATATAATATTCTGGACCTGTTTTATTGATAAACTGATGGATAGTGGAGAAATCACTGGCCTCATTTGTTACCGAAGCGGGTAAAATATCTAAACCACAAAAAGCATATTTTGAAAGGCCCTGGACAAGTTCGTAATGGAGTTTTAGAACATTGATCGAACCTTCGGTACGAAAGGGAAAAACGGCAAGAGTGGTGGTCGACTTTACCGGTTCATTATCGGTCACAATCACAATAGGTACAGTAAAACGGTATCCACGACCATAGACCGTTTCGATATACTTACACTGTTTATTCTCATGCAAAAGTTTGCGCAATGCATAAATACATCGTGTTAGAGATTCATCACTGGCAACACTCGCGCTCCAGACCTTATCGATAATCTCTTCTTTGCTAACAATTTCACCGTCAGCATTAAGTAATAGAATGATAACGCCAAGTTCTTTCGGTGGAATATGATATTCTTTGTTTTTGAATAATAATATTCCATTGTTTTTTAATACAAAGTCGCCAAATATATATTGTTGTGTAGTATTTTTTCCATGTTGCAGTTGCATAGAACGCTCCTTCCGTTTTCTCTATTCATAGTATTAATTTGATCAATATAAAATAAAGTATTGGCAGAATTGCTCTATCAAAAAACGCTCATTTTGTAAGATTGTGATGAGGAAATGAATGAAAGGTGATGCTTAATAATATAAAGCGCTGGTCCCATTTTTCGGGACCAGATAGTGGATGATAATTGTGGGTGTTACTTAATCAGAAACGTAAATAATCCTTCGCTGAATCAAACAATGCAGTAATGGTTGACGATAATAATTTGATAATCGTATCGTAGGTGGAGTTGGCTGTACTGTATTTAGTCGTGATAACCTGCACGTCGGTTTTCATGTTTTCTGCCTGGCCGTTATAACCCGCCAGCCATGCCTGGTATTCAGCCGTGCTTATTTCGTAGCCGGTGAATTCTTTAGATATATTTTTTTCCTTCCCTTTATCGTCCCTGTGTACCATTGAGTCTGAAGACTGACTCATACTGTCAATAATCTGAGGGTTGGGAATAATAACATACAGACCGCTACCTTGCGGTTCAACTTCGACAATCGGAGAAGGTGTGCGGTGTTTGGGATCGGGTGGAATTACCGGAAGATCTAAAGCGGCGCACCATTTTTCTGCTTCTTCCAGTGGAACACCAATTTTGTCAGCTGGTGCCGGAGGGTATAAAACATAGTCTGGATTGTAATGATAGTGGAAATCACCATTAGGATATTTATCGATATAATAAAAATGCATCAAGGCCTTTTGAAATGCATTGACATCAAAAACTATCGCATCGCCTTTTTTATTAGAGTGAGTCCACTTTCCCATATTGCTTTGGATATGTTCACTGAAGTCCTGCCAGTATGCGCTCATTATCTCAACGCTATTTGCATAGATTTCGAGGTAGTCGCTACCGAGCACACTCATCAAATCAGCAATATCACTGCATATATATTTATCACTTTTAAATTCGCTTGAACTACTGGCAGTTAAAGTACTGCTGGTTTCTGAACTTCTCACTTCAGGTGCAGAACTCTCTAAAGAAGCGATAGCGTGAGTTAAGGTTCCTTTGGTCGTTGCCATTGCAATTGACCCGGTTGTGTTGTCAGCAACGTTAGCCAGGGTTTTTCTCACAGAGTTATGCAGGGTCAATATTTTAGCGGGATCCTTTAACTTTCCGTCAATAGTATTAACATTTTCTGTAAGCTGCAGAACGTTTTTTATCAGCAAATAACTTTCGTGTAAGAGCGCGGATCCTTTCTCTGACAGGTTCTCAGTTGGAAAATTTCTGAGCATGTTTTTAACGAAGTTAAGTTGTATGTCGTGCTGGCATTTCCAGTCTTCATTTCGCGGGCTACATTCACTGACTAAAGTTGATAGTTTCTCAACATCTTTCTTGAGCATAGCGCCAATATTATTATCCTTACTGGCGCTGTTATGAAAATTACCCTCGCTTTCGCTGTTTCCCAGTTGATGAGGCTCCTCACTTTGCGAGGATGCCTCTTTGAGAGGAATGTTTGCATTCTGCTGACGTAGAATATCTATATTTAAATTATTATCTTTATTAATCATGAGTCATTCCTCCTTAAATATAATTAACTATTATTGCAATTATTTATGAGCGAATGCCTTGAACGATAGCGCTATCAGTATCAATAATGGTTTGTATTATTTGTTGTAATAAATTAAGTGCCTGATCTCTTCCTTGAACATCACGACTAATTTGATCCAGATAGCTACTCATAACTGAATGCATAACATTTTTAGCCTGTTCAACAATGTCTTTTTCTGCATGAGTAGTGCTTTCTAGATATCTAGATGTTGCTCGAATTGATTCATTGCTAAGCTGTGAAAGTACATCTGCTTTACCTATAGTAAAATATTTATTATACCTATTGTTATGTTTTGTGCTAATTTTCTCGTTTGTATCTCTAATCTTTTCTAGAGTAGCTTCTTTTTCTTTATCATATGATTTCAGCGCCTCTTCTTTTTCTTTTTCATTAAGATTCGTATCTTTCGTTGTATTTTTTATTTTTTCATCTATTTGTTTGAGAGAAGCTTGTTGCTCTATAACTTCCCTTTTTGACGCGCGCTGTGCATTATCATCAGTTCTTTCGATAGTATGCTCTTGGTCAGGTGTAAGGGTTACCATCTTTTTGGGATGGCTTCTGTAATTTGCTACGGCAGATGCCGAGGCCCCGACTGCGCCAACTCCTGACCCGATAATAACACCTATCGAACTTGCTGCTGTGGCGCGTTCGGTTTCTTTTCTCTGATACTGGACAAGTTGTTCAAAAACATTGCTCATAATAGCCTCAGACATAGCTGAGGCTTTATACATTGATGTGAATACCCTTAAAAATTCCTCCATAACAGCTTGTTGTCGCATGGTCAAATTATCTAGCATATCAAGGATATTAAATTTAGATATTTTAATAGTGGTCTGCTCTGTAGAACTGCTTGATTGACTGGATGTAATTGTAGGTTTGTTAAGGTCACCCCTCAAATTATCTAGCGTATTCCTTGAATAATTAAGATTATCCAATAGTTTTACTCTTAGTTCCGGACAGACTTCTCTGTCTGTATTTTTTAATATTATAAACTGAGAGCTTATGTCATGCTTAATATCTTTAAGGTTATAGTATTGCACAATTTTATTATCATTTGGTATGTTGTTTTCTTTACTATAATCTCTATCAAAGATTGTTTTATCGAGATTGTTAATATTATGTGTGCTGGTCGCATTTTTAATTTCATAGGTGGCCATGTTAGAACCCTCTTATACGATAGAATGGGAAGCAAATTTTAAGGTTTCAGTTCGGTGTTGTAATACTCTTACCATCTGACTTACCTCTTGTTCGACGGTTTTATCCACCCTTTGCAATACTGAAAGCATTTGTTCACGCGTTTTTGATAGATTACTCATGTCCTGTTGTAAAATTGCCATGTCGGCAGAGTTTTCAGCAACACAATAATTCATTATCGATGTTGCTGTTTCACAGATAGCTAAGCCTATTTTCTCCAGAGCATTACTTATCTTGGCAATCAACTTCAAAACTACGACTGATGTTTGTATCATGCTGCATACTCTGTTTAATACCTTTATAATATTTTTTGAAACGGATTTAATAATAGATTCAATGGTTGATTTTATAGTGCTTGTTATTTCTTTGGTGACTTCTTCTGCGGCTGTTTTTGATAATGCAGAAACAACGGCCCCTATTGCTACAGAACATATTACAGCTGCACCAATCATTACTGTCGCCATGACAATAGAAGCGGCTGCACTTGCGTAAATACTTTTAACCAGTTCAATCGTATCTTGATCGACACCAATAACGTCCAGAAGCGCGGTGATTGCGAGCAGAGTGGGATCAACTGTTTTAATAGCAGCCGAAAGACCTTCTACAACTTTCCCTAAAATCCAGCCGGTAGCCGTGGTGCCCAGAGCGATTTGACAAGTGATATCTACACCTAATACTACTGCGCCCGCTATTCCTCCAATAAGTGCCAATGCACCCGCAATACTTGAACCACCACTTGGAACTGCAGCAAGAAGACCAACAACAATTAAGATTGCGCTCATGGCAATGGTAGCTACAGTTACACACTCATTAACGATTTTTACAACTTTTGTCCATTTAGTATATTTACGCGCTGTTTCATTGAGTTTATTTTCCCTGACATGGTTAATCTCTTTCATTACCTCAGACTGATTTTTAATAGATTCGCAATTGGTATCACCAATAACTTCCATTACTGAGGTAATCAAAAGGATAAATGTGGCTGTCGCGTTTCTGTTTTTCTGGTTTTCCTGGGTCAGGCAAATATTGGTGGTAAAGTTATTAATCTGTTCTTGCTGTTGAATTTCGTCAAAAATTTCCATACTTTGGCCGATCGCAGCATCAGCATCCATAATGGCTGTATTTAACGATTTCTCAGCTAACGATTTTTTTTGTAATGATAGCGTGAGTGTTTTCTCAGCCGCATTTTTTTGCGTCAGCACTTTATTATATTGCGGATCGCCAGGTTGCAGTTGCGACAGCTCTTGATTCAATGCATTGACTTTTTTCTCCAGCGATTGCACCTTTTTATCGACCGCATTGTAATTATTATTGGCCTGATGCATGATGTCGTCGGCTTTTTGCGCGGAATCTAATGACGAGGAGTAAGCGTCACTTAATTCACGAAACTTATTATGTGCCATTTCGTGTCGAAGCAGGGTGCTGTCAAGGTTATTATGCAATCGTGTTGTAATATCCTGATCGGCAATGCCTGTTAGATTACCCAAAATCATCGTCAGGCGGGCATCGTTCGTCTTTGCTGTAGTGGCGTTGTCTGAATCTAAAACCTGCATTTCAGGCGGAGCAAGCATCGGTTTGTTTTCAAGACGAGCGCGAATATCATTATCAAGGGATTTCGGGTTTTTATTAAGCCGCATGGGATCAACTTGCGTTTTGCTGCTGTCCTGCAGTCTTTTTTCCGCATCGCTATACTGTGTGCGCAATGTTTCGCTGATTTGTTCAAACGTGATCGTTTGTCCCGTAATCGGTGCCGACATAATTCACCTCCTTTTTAAGCTATCATCGGGTGTAATTAATTCTTTTTTATTTAACTCATGGCAGATGTTTATTCCCATCTAAAATGGCATCAACGGGAAAGTAAGCAATGTGTTTATTGTTATTCTTCTCATTTATTTTATCGCTATGGTTATTTTTAAATCAACCGGGGCTTTCTCATGATATTTCCTGGTTAACTCTTCAGGCGTAAAAGAAGAGTTTTTTCCGTTTATGTTCATTTTGCCGACTCACTCTGTTTGAACTTCCTCTTCGGTATTGGCTGTCAAGAGTTCAAGATAAGCAGTAGCCATCTCTTTAATTTTTTCATTTTGGCTGTAGGTTACGACTGTATTAAATAACTCCGTGGCCATTTTAGTGTTTTTTAAGCCCATCTGGCACTGGCCCATGTAATAAACCAAAGAGAAATCGTTATCGGGAGATAGCATTAAACAGATATGATACATGTCGAATGCCTTTTGATAATCTTTCTTCAACTGACAGACGGCGGCATATCCTTTTAAATAGTTATAATTTTGGAAATCATAAATACAGAGAAATTTAAAAAAGAGTTCAGCTTCGTCAAGTCTTCCTTTTTCATAAAAGTTATAAGCGTAAGCATAAACGCCTTCAAGTGTATCCGGAGTAATGCCATGCAGCTCTGCAAGTGTTGCTCCCATACCTAGTGCACGTTCGAACTTACTGGCAATTTCTTTATTTTCTTCTAAATCCAGATTTGCGCTTTCCATCTCTACTCTCTCCTTTCGAACATTCTTTGTGCAGACTTCACCATTTTTTAGAGGGTGGTGATATCAAAATTCGCTCATTTTTATGCCCATCCGTTGGGCTTCCTTTTCTTCATTAAAAACAAGTATTGTTTCAATGAGATAAGATTTTCTATGTGATGAAATGAAAACAATGTAGAGGGAAATTCCTCCACAATCCTGATGAACGGGTGCAATTTTGATTGGAATTTGAAAAAGCAGGTGATTTACTGATGTGCGAGCGTACGTCAGCGGCTGCTGGCCTGAGCGCGGAGGTGTGCGAAATTCACATATCCGGGCATTCCACCTTACCCAGCGCTTCCCAGTAGTTATTCTGATTATTACGCTCCATCGCCACAATAGCTTCGCGGATATGTTGTTTGTTATTCTCATCAGACAACATTAATTTTTCCCACGCTTCGTCTGATAATGACGCCTGTGGCGTGCAAATTTTACGTAAATCTTGCAATACCGTGGTCTTTTCTTTTGCCGACTGTAGAGAACTGAATGGCGATTCGGCCTGAGAAATGGCTGAAAAAGTCAGGAATACGGTAATCATGAGTAGCATCGTTGGCTTCATAGCTGCAACCTTCTGCAAATGTGCATCGAATGAAGCATAAGTGTAGTTTGCTTTTGCCGCTCTCATCATGCTGTACGAAAGGTGTTTGCGTGGTCAGTAAGAAGTGCCAGTTTTATATACCTTTTTCTTCTATTCGATAGCTTTTCGTTTTTTAAATCGTAGTGATCTTGCCATTATAGTCAGTTAACGATTAAAAAAAGGATAAAAAAGTGAAACTGACAACACATCATCTACGGGTGGGGGCCTCATTATTGCTGGCAGGAATTCTGCTGGCAGGTTGCGACCAGAGCAACAGCGATGAAAAGCACATTAAAGTGGGCGTTATTAATGGCGCAGAACAAGATGTCGCGGAAGTCGCTAAAAAGGTGGCAAAAGAGAAGTATGGCCTCGATGTTGAACTGGTAGGATTTAGCGGTTCGTTGCTACCGAACGATG
>OGSC01000469.1_pt1 | contig 18599 bp, 17 predicted proteins | sample 1573751 | NCBI WGS metagenome assembly OGSC01 (sample SAMN03295840, study PRJEB24534) | human gut metagenome | isolation source: fecal sample 8 from infant 5 | host: Homo sapiens | place: USA: Pittsburgh, PA | collected 2014-07
ATATACAACTTTAAACTACTCTTTTAAATTCAATATATAGAAATCTTGGTACAGTAAATCTATCATAAATATTTTATTTCTCAAAATTTCCCCTCTATTAATTAATACTTTTAGTGCTTCACTTACCTGTATAGAAGCCACTAAAGCTGGTGTAAAAGAAGGATTTCCAAGAACATCTTCTATGCCCTTTTTACTTTTATTCTTATAAATAATATCCAGTGTTCTATCCCCCGGAAATATAGTTGTTACTTGTCCATACCAGCCTGCAATAGCACCATGAATAAATGGTATTCTAAGCTTCTCACAACTTTCTTGTAATAAAAATCTAGTTTCTATATTATCCACAGCATCAATAACTATATAATGTTCTTTTAAAATATCTAATACATTATCCTTATTTATAAATGTTGTAATAGGATTTACATATATTAAATCATTAACTATTTTCATTCTTTTTTTAGCTTCTATAGCTTTATTTTTTCCTAAATTTAAATCATTACTAATAATTTGTCTGTTCAAATTAGATTCGCTAAAATTATCACCATCCACTGCTGTTATATAGCCTATTCCAATTCTTCCTAGCATCTCAATTATATATCCACCTAGTCCTCCACATCCAACTACGCAGACTTTAAAATCTTTAAGTTTTTCATTTTCCTCTAAAGAAAGAGTTTTTATATTTCTATCATATCTAGACATTCTATCCTCCTCCTACTGGTGGGAATAAAGATAATACATCTCCATCCTTTAATAAAGTATCCACATTTCCATCTCTTCCATTAATAAGTAATATAGCCACTTCTTCTACTTTAATATTTAATTTTTCAAGTATATGCCTTGGGGTTATATTTTCCTTATTTATTTCCATAAAATATTTTTTATCTCTTCCTTCTCTAAAATATGCAAATAATCTTACTTCAATTTTCAAAAATTCACCCCCTTATCTTTATATTAAAATTATAGAAAGGCTTTTATTTTTTTAGTTTTGAAAGCCTTTCTATTTTTAAATATTTACTATCTGCTTTTAATGCATCTTTATTTCATAATTATTTTCATCTGATTATCTATTTATCCGATGACTACCCGCTCTAATACTCCCATCTTCTTCAAAGTGGGAGTAAAGAGCGGGTACTTCCCTGGATAACAATTTCTAAACTTCAGTTGGAGTAAAAACTCCCTCTGAAGCCAAGAACTCTGTTTATATTTCCTACTTTATATATTCTTCAAGCCCTAATTTTTTCAATGTATCCTCTGATGGTATACCATTCTTGTCCCATCCTCTTATTGCATAATATTCTGGAAGTAATTCACTTAATTTATGAACACATCCCTTAGAAGGTCCTTCTGGAATAGGTTCTTTAAGCAATCTTTTTGGAAGGGTATCATGGGAACTGTCTATGCCAGCTTTTAAATTAAATAACTTTTCTAATGTCCAAATTCTATCTCCTGCTTCCATTATAGATTCTGCATCATGTAACTTACCACCTACAACTACATTATACATATCTACATAATCCTGTACGCCAAGTCCAAAAGTTGTAAATATGCACAATCCTAAAGAATCTATTACAGCTGTTAAGTCGTGGAATATTTTAGCATAGGCTGCCTTTCCTTCTAGAGAGAATCTGTCAAGTTTTTCTGGATATCCTAGTATTTCCGGACTTATCATATAACCTTTTATATGACAACCACCTCTATTGTTAACTGCATAAGTTATACCATGTCCTTGAATTCCTCTTGGATCATAAGCTGGTAATTCTTGCTTTTTAACTGTCATAGAGAACTCTGGAACACCATAGGATTCACATAATCTATAGGATCCATCTGCCATTTTATCTCCAAAACCTTCCCTTAATGCCATCTTTTTTGTCCATCCAACAACAGCCTCTGCATCTCCCCATTTTAAAGATAATCCATCCTCTTTTATATCTTCATCCTTTATATATCCTTTTTCATATAGCTCCATGGCTGCTGCAATGGTAGCCCCTGCTGAAATTGTATCGAGACCATATTCATTACAAAGCATATTAGCTACATTAATAGCATTTAAATCATATACGTCACAGTCAGATCCAAAGGACCATAAAGTCTCATATTCTGGGCCTCCACATTCTGTACCATCATCTAATTTTACCCATCTACCACAGGCTATTGGACATCTATAACATGGATTTTTTCTTACAAGACAATCCTCTGTAAGAGTTTCTCCACTTATTTTATCAGCCTCATCTGTATAGGATTTTTGGAAATTTCTCACGGGATGTACGCCATTTTCATTAATTATATTTACAAGTACAGCAGAACCATAAGTAGGTAGTCCTCCACCTGCAACTGGATCTTCTCTTAATATTTTAATTTTTTCTAAGGATACTTTTTTTGCTTCCTCTTCATTAAACACTTTAACTTTTCCAGAACCTTTAACTACTATGGCTTTTAAATTCTTTGAACCCATTACAGCTCCAACGCCACCTCTTCCTGCTGCTCTATCTATATCATTCATAATAGCTGCCATAAGAGATAATTTTTCTCCTGCAGGCCCTATACATAGTACTTTTGCTCTTTCATTGTTCTCATTACAAAGAATTTTTGTAGTTTCTAATGAAGTCTTACCCCATAGATGATTTGCTTCTTTTATTTCTATTTTATCATCTTCTATGTTTACATAAACAGGTACATCTGATTTACCCTGTACTATTATCATATCGTATCCTGCATTTTTAAGTTCTGTTCCCCATTTTCCACCAGAGTTTGATATTGCAATAGTACCAGTTAAAGGCGCCTTTGTTACTACCATATATCTACCACTGGTTGGCATAGGAGCTCCAGTAATAGGACCTGTAACTATAACAAGTTTATTTTCAATAGATAATGGATCTATTTTAGGGTCTATTTCTTCTAATAAAGTCTTAACTCCAAGTCCTCTAGCCCCTATAAACTTTTTAGCCTTTTCTTCATCTAAAGACTCTAAAGTACATTCTCTATTTGTTAAATCAATTCTTAAAATCTTTCCATTATAACCATACATAAATAAATCCTCCTTATAAAAATTTATACATTACTTACTATATAATAAGATAATAAGCAAGTTTTATGCCAAAAAATTATAATTGTAAAAAAGAGAACATATATTATGTATAAACTAACATACTATGTCTATAGTTACTAGTAATAATATTTGTACAAACTCTATGAAAAAAACCATATTGGGTATATTTAAAGGCTTCTATATACCTAGATAAGAGCTTAACTCTATCTAAAGTCAAACTCTCTTCTTTGTATAATATATACCCTGTCTAAAAAAAATATTTAAATTATACTTACTTAAAGTTAATATTAAAAATAACAATCCTTTTTGTTCTATTTAGATACATTTTTTTATGTTTTATTGTTCTTTTTTGGAACTTTGTTCTATATTAGTACAGTGAGTATTTTTCTATTTTTCTATAAAGAGTATTTCTTCCTATACCTAGAGCCTTTGCAGCGGAAGAAACATTACCATCAAACTTATTTAATACCTCTTTAATGTGGTTTTTCTCCACAATTTCAAGATTAAACACCATAGTTTCTTCTTTTGCCTTATCTCTAACTTCCTTGCTACTATGATGGTTTATATTATTAATAATTTCAACACTTTCTGCATTTATTATCAATTCTACTATATTTTCTAATTCCCTTATATTACCTGGCCAATGATAATTAATAAGCCTTTCCATATATGCAGGTGGTATTTCTACCTTCCTTTTATTTAAATGTTTAGATGTTTTGTTCATAAAATAATTTATAAGTAAAGGTATATCCTCTCGTCTTTCTTTTAATGCTGGTAAATATACTGGTAATACATTTATTCTATAAAACAAATCCTTTCTAAAATTCCCCTTCTCTACCTCTTCTCTTAAATCCTTATTAGTAGCAGCTATTATTCTAGAATTTACAGGTATTTGTTTAGAACTTCCTATTCTATTTATAACGCCCTCTTCTATAACCCTTAAAAGTTTTATCTGCATATCTAAGGGCATTTCTCCTATTTCATCAAGAAATATTGTTCCACCATGGGAATTTTCAAATTTTCCTCTATATCCTCCTCTTTTTGCTCCAGTAAAGGCTCCCTCTTCATATCCAAAAAGTTCAGATTCAATTAAATTTCTTGGGATAGCTCCACAATTAACAGCTATAAAGGGCTTATCTTTTCTATCACTATAGTTGTGTATTGACTGTGCAAAAACTTCCTTTCCCGTTCCACTATCACCAGTAATAAGTATAGTAGATCTGCTATCTGCAATTTTCTTTGAATAATCTATTATATTAAGAAGTTTTTTGCTTTCACCTATAATTTTATCAAAGGTATAGATAGCTTGACCACTAAGTATTTTTCCTGCAAGTTTCCGAGTTTTTTGTATATCTGAAAGTAAACAGGTTACTTCAATAATTCTCATGGATGAATCATATATAGGATAGGCACTCAAATTTAATTGAAGTTTATTTTTAAGACAGTGTACATATACATCTTCATCTACAAAACTCCCTTTGTCATAGATCTCATCTAAAACCATAGACCAGTCAGGTATTAAATCCCACATCTTCATACTTTTTATATCATTTTCATTAAAACCTAAAAGTTCTATAGCGTTGTTGTTTATAGTCTTTATTGCACCTGACAAATCCACCCTTAATATAGCTCTCTGTATAGAATTAAAGACATTTTCAATACTCTTTTTGGATACCTGCAAAGCTCTATTATAATTATTTAATTCTATCATTTTTTCAATGGCATTAGTTGCAGCCACTACCATTCCTAAGGTATGAGAATGTACATTTTCACTATATCCTGTCAAATCAAGAGTACCAATTATTTTCCCATTAATATCTTTTATGGGAGCTGCAGAACAAGTCCATCTATGATAAGCTTTAACATAGTGTTCCTCTCCAGATATCTGAATTGGAGACTTTTCACTTAAAGCCATCCCCATGGCGTTTGTCCCCATATTTTTTTCATCCATATAGGCTCCTGGAATCATTTTTACATTAAAAGCTTCCTTTAATATACTCTCATCTCCTATGACATTTAGTATACAACCATCCCCATCTGTAAGAATAACGAAAAAGTTAGAGCCTTTAACAAATTGATAGAGCTTGTTCATAAAAGGTGTAGCAATAATAATTAACTCTGAATTATTATTTAGTTCCCTTTTAAGTTCTTCATCCCTTATTATTTTTTTACTGTATACTAAATCTTTACTAATCCCTAAACTATTACACTTTTCGTGAGACTTTAATACGCAAAATTTTTCTTTTACAAAATCATTCTTCATATAAATCTTCCCCTTTAAGATAAAGACAACTTATCAAGTTATTAAAATTTTAAACCTGGGATAAGACCTCTATTTCATCATTGGGTTTAATAAAGCCTTCCTTTAATACTTTTGTAAAAATCCCTTCTCTAGGCATTATGCAATCTCCTATAAGATTTCTTATTTCACATCCTGCATGACATTCCTTACCTATTTGAGTTACCTCCATAAGTACTTCACCTATTTTTAATTTAGTTCCAATAGGTAATTCATACAAAATCAAGCCCTCTGTAGTTATATTTTCTGCAAATTTACCTGTACATAGTCCTTGAAGACCTAACTTTTTCATTTTATCTATACTTTCTGTACCTAAAAGACTTACTTGTCTATGCCAGTTTCCAGCATGAGCATCTCCCACAAGACCGTGATCCACTTTAAATAACCCTTTATCTATAGGATGTTTTATCTCACCTTTTTTTTCACTTATATTAACTGCTATTACCTTTGCCATGTTATGATTCCTCCCTTTGAAATAATCCTGATTTTCCACCATCTTTTTTCATAAGTTTTACATTTGATATTATCATTTCTCTGTCTACAGCTTTACACATATCATATATAGTTAGAGCTGCTACTGTAACTGCAGTTAAAGCTTCCATTTCTACTCCTGTTTTCCCTGTATTTTTTACTGAGCATGTTATATCTATGTTATTGTTTTCAAAATCAAAATGAAAATTTATGTCACAACCATTTATCATTATGGGATGACACATGGGTATAATATTAGCGGTATTTTTTGCTGCCATAATACCTGCTACTTGAGCCACAGATAGCACATCTCCCTTTGATATAGTACCTTCTTTTATTTTATTTAAAGTTTCTCTCTTCATATTTATATGCCCATAGGCAATAGCCTCTCTTTTTGTATCTCCTTTACTGCCTACATCCACCATTTTTGCTCTTCCTTGCTTATTTATATGTGTTAAATTCATAAACTAGCCTCCAATCTGATACATCATTTTTTTGCTTTTACTTTTTTCTTCTTCTATCATATGATGTTCTAAGGGTTTATTATAAATAGCTTCATTTATCTTAGATAAAAGTGCTTGGTTATTTCCTACATAGTTTTTAAGATTTACTTCCTTTTCAGAATGAAGGCAAGGTTTCAATGTGCCCTCTGCAGTTAATCTTACTCTATTACAGCCACTACAAAATTTGCAACTCATAGGACTTATAAACCCAATATTTTCTTTAGATTCTTTAAATTTATATAATAGAGCCGTACTACTTTTATCAGTTTCCACAGGTATAAGATCTGTATTCTTGGATATTATTTCTTCTGAACTTATGTAACTATATTTGTATAATTTTCTACCTTCTCCTATAGGCATAAGTTCTATAAATCTTACGGATATGGGATATTCCTTTGTTAAATTCATAAAATCCTCTATTTCATCATCATTTATGCCCTTCATTATTACTGTATTAATTTTTATTGGTCTTATACCGATGGATAAAGATTTTTCAATGCTTTTAAAAACTTTATTAATATCCCCACCTCTTGTAATGCTCTTAAATCTATCTTCTTTTAAAGAATCAAGACTTATATTAACTCTTTTAAGACCAGCTTTTTTTAAATCCTCTACTCTATCTTCTAAAAGTGTAGCATTGGTAGTCATAGCAATATCCTTAATGGAACTTATTTTCGATGTATTGTAGATTAATTTATCTATATCTTTAAGTATAAGAGGCTCTCCACCTGTGAATCTAATTTTATCTATTCCTAATAAAGAAGCTTCTTTAACTACATTAAAAATCTCTTCATATCTCATTATATTATCATGTTCTTTTTTAACAATACCTTCAGGAGGCATACAATAAACACATCTTAAATTACATCTATCTGTTACAGATACTCTTAAATAGTTAATTTTTCTTCCATGCTTGTCTAACATTAACTTCCTCCTTTGTATAAAAATAATATTAATTAATATTTAGCTTTGTAAAAACTAAAATTATTTATTCTCTTTATAGTAAAATAATATTGCCTGCCTCACTATAATCATATCCACCTAGCTCCTCTAATTTCTCTTTAAATTTATCAGCTTTTATAATATTTATAAGTTCTTTTATAGATGGCATATCTAAAAACTCTTGAAAGATTGCTAAATCATATTCTTCACTGCAAACTGGTATAAAATCTAGCCCCATCATATTTGCTGCAGAATATACTCCAAGTCCACAATGAGCATCTCCATTTAAAATAGCTGCGGCCACTTGTAAATGAGTATACTCTTCCCTTTCATAACCCTGTATTTCTCTAGGATTTATATTTAATTTTCTAAGATTATAATCAAAAAGAAGTCTTGTACCTGCTCCCCTTTGTCTATTTACAAATTTTAATTTTTTATCCCTTATATCTTTAATAGAAGTAATACTGTTAGGATTTCCTTTAGGAACCATAATTACTTGAATTCTTTTTACGCACTTTATAAGAGCCATAGGTCTATTACCAATATATTTTTTAATGTAGCTTACATTGTATTCTCCGCTTTCCATATCTAAAAGATGTATAGGAGCTATATGGGTTTCACCATTTTTAAGTGCCATTATTCCTCCCATACTACCTACATGAGCAGAGGATAAATAATATCCACCCTGTTTTACATGAATTAAATCTGCTATAACATCTATGATAGGATCATGACTTCCTATACAAACTATAGTATTATTTATTTCCTCTTCATCCTTTAGAAGTTTTATATCTACTTCCGTTCCTTTTTCGATACCTTCCACATTTTGTGGAACTTCAAGTATTCCATCTGCTCTAACAAGAGACATGGTGGCGCCAGCTCCCCTATTTAAAGGTGTAGCTACTATTTTTTCTCCTACTTTACCTAATTTTATCCTAATAAATTCAACATATTTTAATGAAGACATAACCCTTTTAGATAATATCGCTTTAATTTTTTTATATTTGTAGGGTTTTTCCCCTGCAAATTTTTCCACAATAGGTCTTACAAAGTTTTCCATAATAACATAGGCTGACACAGGATATCCAGGTATTCCTATAACAGGTTTATTATCTATCTTTCCTAAAATAACCGGTTTTCCTGGCTTTATAGCTACTCCATGTATATATACCTTACCTAAATCTTCTATAATTTTAGCTGTGTAATCCTCTCTTCCTGCAGAGGAACCAGCGTTTACAAGAACTATATCACATTCTTTTACTGCCTTTTTTATAGTAGCTTTAATTTTTTCATAATTATCTTTAACTATTTCATACCTTTTAGCAATACCACCATACTGAAAGATCTGTGCTGCAAAGGTTCTTGAATTAAAATCTATTATATCTCCTACTTTTAAATTATTACCTGGCTCTACAAGCTCTGTGCCAGTTGGAATTATACCTACCACAGGTTTTTTATAAACTTCTACTTCATTTACTCCTCCAGCAATCATTGCTGAAATATCCACAGGTCTTATCTTATGATAGGAAGGAACTATAAGGGATTTCTCCACTATATCCTCTCCTAAAGGTCTTATGTTTTCATAAGGGGCTATACTTTTATATATTTCCACCCTTTTATCATCTACTTTAATTAAATCTTCCACCATTATCACAGAATCATACTCTCTAGGTATAGGATCTCCCGTATCTACCACTATATAATCCTTTTCTTCTTCTAAAGCTATATGATTCTTTTCATTTGCACCTAAGGTTTTTTCGCTATTAACTGCGATACCATCCATAGCTGAAGAATTGTAGAAAGGAGAAGATATATTAGAATATATAGGTGATGCTGTTATTCTACCACTTGAATATTCTGTATTTACAAATTCCTTTTGTTTTTTTATGCTTATCTTACTAAAATAAAGTTTTAATGCCTCTTCAATTTCATAATTTGAAAGATAAATATTTTGCCCCATACTAAAACCTCCTAAAATCTATATACAAAAACCTTTTCATCCTTCTTTATTCCCTCAAGATTCTTATCTATTTTTATAAAACCATAAGCCTTAGAAAAACCACTTATAAGTCCAGACTTAGAAAATACAGGTGATGCAATTATTTCATCTCCTTCCCAATTTAATGTTACTGGCAAATATTCTTCTCTTCCCTTTGCACTATGATAATTTATATTAAACTTACAAATTATAGGGAAAACCTCTTCTTTAGCACCTGCAATTTTATCTATATAATGTTTAACTATAATCTTATATACAATAGCTGCTGACAGAGGATGTCCTGGTAGTCCAAAAACTATTTTATCCTTAGCCTTTCCTATAATAGTTGGTTTACCAGGTTTTATTGCTATTCCATGAACAAAAACTCCAGGATCTCCCAAACTATTTATGACATCTATGGTTACATCTTTTTTTCCTACAGAACTCCCCCCGGATATAAGTACAATATCCGTATCTTCTATAGCTTTTTCTACTGTATTTTTTAAAAGATTAAAATCATCTCTTATAATTCCATAATTTATAGGAATACTTCCATCTTCAATAATGGAAGTCTGTAAAATATAAGAATTTATATCTCTAACCTGGCCTAATTTTGGTTCTTTATTAGGATCTACTATCTCATCTCCTGTAGATATTATAGCTACTTTAGGTTTTCTACATACAGGCACTTTAGTTATTCCAAGACTAGATAATACCCCTATTTCATAGGGTCTTAATCTTTTACCTTTTTTTATTATTACTTCCTCTTTAGCTATATCTTCACCTATTTCTACTACCTTTTCACCATAGGCTGTAGGTTTATTTATAAGTACTGTATCCTCATGAACTCTTTCTGTATATTCCACCATGACTACAGAATCTGCACCTTCTGGAATCATACCTCCCGTTGGAACATACACACAATCCCCAGGGAAATCCATATTAACTTCAGGAATTTTTCCCATGAGAACTTCCCCCTTATAGTTCATCATAGCGGGCATACTTTCACTAGCACCTGCTACATCTTTAGAGTTTACAGCATATCCATCTACGGTAGATCTTCTAAAATTAGGTACATTTATTTGAGAAATTATATCCTCATATATAACCCTGTCCATACTATTTAAAAGCTCCACTTCTTCCTTTATTGGTTTTACATTAAAATTTTTTTCTATAAGATCTTTAGCCTCTTTAATAGATACAACATTAAATAAGTCCACTAATATTACCTCCTTAAACCAATCTATCTAGCACATTCTGATGCCTCACCTAATAGAATCTCTATTCCATGAGGTATAGCCCCTAATACTGCCTGCAAATTTTCTACTGCAGCTTTTGGGCTTCCTGGAAGGTTTATTATAAGAGAATCTTTTCTAATTCCAGCAATTCCTCTAGAAAGTATGGCCTTTGGCGTTATATAAAGGGAACTGGCCCTCATAGCTTCACCAAAACCTGGTACATGTTTTTCAATAACCTTTTCTGTAGCCTCTGGAGTTACATCTCTTTTAGAAAAGCCTGTACCTCCATTAGTAATAATAAGATTTACTTTCTTTTCATCACATAACTTTATAAGCTCTTCACTTATAATATTGATTTCATCTGGTATTATTTTATACTCCTCTACTTTATATCCTTCTTTTTCTAAAATATCCTGTAGTACCTTTCCTGTTTCGTCTTTTCTCTCGCCCTTTGAACCCTTATCACTTATTGTAACAATAGCAGTCTTTATCATAGTTATACCCCCTTATACTCTGTTTTCTCACTTGTTTAACATCATCTTAACTTTAGCATTCTTAGGATTATTAAATATAATATCTTTTTCACCCTGTTCTATAATTTTACCCTTATCCATAAATATTACATAATCTGCAATTCTCTCTGCTTGATAAAAATCATGAGTTACAAAAATCACGGTTCTTTTATCTTCCATAATATCTTTAATTAAAGTTTCAGAAGCTAAAGTGCTTTCTATATCCATACTTGCAGTAGGTTCATCTAATATTATAACATCACTTTCTAATATAACCGTTCTAAGTAAGGCTACCTTTTGAGTTTCTCCTCCAGATAATTTTTTCCCGTTTTTATTAAGAATTTCATTTATATTAAAATATTTTATGTATTTTTCAAACCTAGCATCAATAGTTTTTTTAGGTGTTTTTCTAAATTTAAGTCCCATTATAATATTTTCACCTGCAGAACAATTAAATAAAAGCGGTCTTTGAGTCATCATAGAAATTTCATCTTTTACTTTATTAAAATCTTTTCCATCATAAATAATTTCCCCTTCATTTAATTTATTAAATCCTGCTATGCTTTGTAATAAAGTACTTTTTCCACTTCCATTTAATCCTAATATTCCATATATACCTCCCTCTTTAAAAACCATATGCTCTATATCTAATACTTTTCTACCAGCATACTCTTTTACTGCATTAACTACCTCTATTTTCAAAAACTTTCACTCCCTTGAAAAAAATGAAGAATAGCATTAATTATAAAAGATATAACTAGTAATATTCCTCCTATTGCTAAAGCTTCATTAAAATTACCTTTGCCTGTCTCCAATGCAATATATGTGGTCATAACCCTTGTAAATCCTTTAATATTTCCTCCTACTATCATAACTGCACCAACTTCAGATATAGCTCTTCCAAAGGCTGCTGTTACAACTGATAATAATTGTATCTTGTTTTCTTTTATAATAATTAAAAAGCTTTGAAATCTATTAGCTCCTAATGTGGTACATGTATTTTTTATATCTTTACCATTTTTCATTATAATAGATATGCTAAGACCAAATACTATAGGAAATATAAGTGATGTCTGGGCTATTATCATAGCGGTAGGAGTAAACAATAATTCAAATTCACCTAAAGGTCCCTTTCTCGATAATAAAAGATAAACCAATAATCCCATAAGAACTGGTGGTATACTCATTAAAGTATGATTAATTTGAATTATAATCTTTTTTAATTTAAAGTTTAATAAAGCACAGGGAATGCCTAAAAGCATTCCCAATATTGAAGCGATTAAAGTTGAAGTTAATGAAACATAAAGAGACATTAATACCACAGGAATAATTTCTTTTAAATTTATTATATTAAAAATTTCCTGCTCCATAATATCACCTATTTCTTTCCGTTAGCTACAAAAAGTGCTTGTCCGTATTTTTCTTTTCCATACTCTCCTATAAGTTTTTGCCCTTTATCAGAAAGCATCCAATCTATATATTCTCTGGCTTCCTTTTCTTTAATTTTATTTTTTTCAGTATTTAACATTATAACTCCATACTGATTATATAAATCATTACTTTTTTCAGTTACAATTACTAAATCTAATTTATCCTTCATAGACAAATAAGTAGCTCTATCTGTCAAAGTATAGGCCTTTTTTTCATTTGCCATCTGTAATACTGCTCCCATACCTTTACCTGCACTTATATACCATTCTCCCTTAGGATCTACTTTAATATCTTTCCAAAGCTTCTTTTCTTTAGTATGGGTTCCTGATTCATCTCCTCTAGAAACAAAACTAGCTTTACTTTCACTAATTAATTTAAGAGCTTCTGCTGCATTATTAGGAGCTTTTTCTTTTAACTTTGCAGTATCTTCCTTTGGACCAACTATAATAAAATCATTGTACATAACATCATGTCTTTCAGTACCATAACCTTTTTTAATAAACTCTTCTTCTTTAGCTTTGGCATGAACTAAAAGACAATCTGCATCACCATTTTGTCCAAGTTTAAGAGCTTCACCAGTTCCCTTTGCAACTACTTTAACATCTATTCCTGTATCCTTTTTAAACTCAGGAAGCAAATAATCTAAAAGTCCTGAATCTTGAGTACTGGTAGTTGTAGCCAGTATCATAGTCCTACTCTTATCCTTTTCCTTAGTACTTTCTGTGGAATTACTTTTATCACAGGCCACTAAACTTAATGTTAAAAAAATACTAGATAAAAGTAACAAAAGTTTTTTCATGAAAACATCCCCCTCATTGTACTTGCTAAGTATATAGAATATTCTGTATTTTCCGTATATTAAATTATAAAAAATACAAAATATTATATACTCTACATTATATAATATTTTGTACCATTATAACACATTTTTATATTATTTTTTTATAAATCTACTAAATTTATAATTTTTGTTCCATTTTAGATCATTTTATTTTTAAACTCTATATCAATTTAACATTAACTAATAAATTTATAATATATCATTCCTACTACATCTGCTATAATCCACCCTATAGGAATTGCCCACCAAATTCCCTTTAATCCTAAATAAGGAGCTGTAATAAAAGCAAGAGCCACTCTAAGACCAAGGGATATTATTGTCAAGACTATGGACATCTTAACCTTGCCTAAACCTCTATATAAACCATAAAACATAAATAAGTAACCTATGAAACAATAAAATGTACATACAATTCGTAAATACTGTACTCCTATTTTTATAACCTGGGTTTCTGTAGAATTTATAAATATTAGCATAAACTTATCTGCCATAATCCATACAACTAAAGATATAAAAATACAAAATATAGTTATAATCTTTAAAGATACTTTGATACCACTTTTGATTCTTTCATCTTTCTCTGCTCCTTTGTTTTGGGCAATATAGGTAGAGAAAGCATTTCCAAAATCTTGTACAGGCATATAAGCAAAGGAATCAATCTTAACTGCTGCTGCAAAGGCTGCCATAGGAGCTATACCAAAGGAATTTACCAATCCCTGTATCATTAATATTCCAAAATTCATAATAGATTGTTGTATTGATGTAAGCAAGGAATAACTGGCAGTTAGTTTAAATATTTCTTTATCAAATTTAATTTCACTTAGTTTAAACTCTAAGAAATCTAGCTTTTTTATACAATATACAATACACAAAATAGCCGAAACAAATTGGGCAATAACCGTAGCTAGAGCTGCACCAGATACACCCATATTAAAAGTAATTACAAATACAAGATCTAATACTATATTTATAATAGCAGCTAAAATCAAAAAATATAATGGCACTTTAGAATTTCCAAGAGCCCTTAAAAGACCTGCTGCCCAATTATATAAAAAGGTGAAAAATATACCACTAAATATTATCTTAAGATAACTTCTAGTATCTACAAATAACTCTTTAGGAATTTTCATAAATAAAATAATCTGATCTACAAATATTAAGGATAATCCACTTATTACAATAGAGGTAATTCCTATAAAAATAAAGGATGTAGATATACTAGCCTTTAGCTTATTTATTTTTTTACCTCCAAAAAATTGTGAAAACACAATAGAAGTGCCCATGCATAATCCTAGCAAAATTGATGTTATAAAAACCATAATAGCAAAGGAAGAGCCTACAGCGGCTAAAGCCTTTGTACCTATAAATTTCCCTACTATTATTGAATCTACAACATTATATAATTGCTGAAATATATTTCCTACTATCATAGGTAATGAAAATTTAAGTATTACTTTTAAAGGAGAGCCCTTAGTTAAATCCTTAGTTGTGCTACTCATTATTCTTCTCCAAATCTAATGTATAAATCAAAAGCTCCTGGGGTAAGTTTGGCAAAAGAAGCTTGTCCTTACAAGAATGTGTATTAAATTTCATAATTTTTTTAACTTCAACATGAGAAGTTAAAGAATAAACCTTTTGGGCATCACCTAAAGATATGCTTTTTGATATTGAATTTTTTGTTTCTAATATAATCATTCCCTCTTCATCCTATCTTCTTTATCTTTAAGAAAATTAGAAAATAATTTCTATTTCATAACATAAAAAGTTTTATATTATTTTTTTAATATTATTTTATTTCCAATGTTTAGTTTATCATAGGATGCTATATATTTGAACACTTACTTTTAAATCTTATGTGATGTTGCTCCATAAAAATACTAAATCATAAGCAAATTTTAATAATAACTACTTTGTTAAATTTATTCATCTAAAATTTATAAATAATTTGTTTTTAAACTATTCCAAATTTTCATTGTATATAATGCTAATATACTTATTGATAAACAAAGTATTATAACACTTAATGAAGATTCTTTATAACTTATGCCCATATAACTATAAATGGATATTATTGGTATGTTAGAAATAATTATTGTTAATATATATCTTATATAGCTTAACCCCACTGATGAGGATAAAAAGCATACCACATCTGTAGGTGCTATAGGGCATACTATGCCCAAGGCTAAAAATCTAAAATTATATTTTTTTATTAATGGCTCTATGTAATCATACTTCTTTTTAATTAAATTTTTTATATTCCAATTAGAAAATACTTTAGCTATCACATATATTAATGTTTCACTTAGAATCATTCCTGTCATAGATAATAAAAATCCATTAATTGTTCCAAATAAAGTACCTCCTAATATTATTAATGTAAATCCTGGCAATAAAATCGGCAGTCTTACTATCCATAGTAAAACAAAAATAATCATTATTCCTGCTTTATTTGAATTTAAATAACCCTTCATAATTTCTATAGTAAGTGATATAAAATCATACTTATTAAAGATGTATATTGATATAATCCATACTATACATAAAGCAAAAAGTAAGTATTTTTTATTTATCTTCATAACTATCTCCTCCTACTATTTTTAAATATAAGTATAAAAAGTCACATTTTTTTATTTTTTATAATATAGCTATGATTGTTAATACTTATTACCTAGTTGATAAAATTAGAAACTTTTAATATCTGATTTTTATAAAAAATTGAGAATAAAAAATGAAATGATTTTGTATAAGCACTTGCTTCTGAAAGATACTAATTTCTCCTAAAAGATAAGGACTTCTAAAAAACTTCTAAAAATTTTTTACTAATAAAAAAGATTCCAAGAACTTTTTTAATAAGATTCAAATGGAGAGACTATCTGTCATAATCAAACTCCATCTGAATCTAAAAGTCACTTAATAAACACTAAATTTGAGTATTTTTTAATTTTACTTATTAAGTTAAAGGATCAGGCAAGCCTAATAAATTTATTTTAACAAGTTTAATTTTCTAGTTATAAACAATATAGATTACTTTTAAAGTTCTTATTTAACCTTAAACTTCTTATTGTCTAAATTTATAATTATATCAGACATAGATGCAATCTCTAAAGAGTGAGTTACCATTATTATGCATTTATTATCTTCATGAGCTAATTTCTGAAAAAGCTTTATTATATCTATAGAGGTTTTACTGTCCAAATTTCCAGTAGGCTCATCTGCCAATATAATTTTGGCATTTGTAGATAGAGCTCTTGCTACTGCTACCCTTTGTTGTTGTCCTCCACTAAGATTTAATACACTTCTATCTCCTTCTCCTCTTGTAAGCCCTACCTTTTCTATTAATTCATAAGCCTTTTGTTTTTTATCTGAAATTTCATTCTTGGTAATTTCCATAGCAGTAATAATATTTTGTATACCTGTCATGTAATTAATTAAATTGTATGCTTGAAATACTATTCCTATATATTGATTTCTATAGTTGGTTAAGCCAATTTTCTTTATATCCTTACCTTCATATAAAATTTCACCACTTTTAGGACTATCTAATGCACTTGCCAAGGATAAAGCAGTAGTTTTTCCTGATCCAGAAGCTCCTAATATAGTGTAAAATTTCCCACCTTCAAAATTAAAATCTACACTATCCAAAATTACTAATTCTTTTCCTCCATCTTTATAGCTATAATTTACATTCTTAAATTCTAAAACTGCATTCATATATATCACCCCATCTATTCTCTTTTACTTAGTATAGTTTTAGGACTAAATCTTAGTACAGATATAGTTGGTATAGCTGCAGAGGCTATTACTATAAGTAATCCTATACCTGCTAATTTTTCTAAATCCTTTGAAGTTATAGAAACATCCATGTCTTTTACCACATCTGCATTTTTAATAGCATTACTATTCATTCTACCAGGGCCTACTACCATAGGACCACGCCCACCAAAATTCTGATTTTCTTGCGTTGAAGATGATTCTGTTACTTTAATTTCATTTGCAAGTAAACTATCTCCTATTTTGTTAGCTGCTAAATTTCCTGTAAATGCAGAAGTAGCAAAAGCTATAGAAGCTACTAAAAGTACTTCAACTACTAGTTGAGAAATAACTTTAAATTTGCTTTCTCCCAGGGATAGTAATACTCCTATTTCATATTTTCTATCCTTAAGAGATAATGCTATTATAAGAACTAAGATCATTGCTCCTGCAATGGATACAGTTGCTACTAAAGTTTTTGAGAAGGATCCTACATTTTCAATAGGTCCTACCATTTGTGTATATAATTGATCATTAGCATCTAATGTATAGGTTTCTAAATCTATTTTCTTATTTTTTGCATATTCTCTGAAACTTTCTATATTATCAGCATTGTCCATAAAATATACTGCAGAAGTAATATTTTTACTATTAGTACTATCCCCAGTTGAAACCTTAGAAACTACATCATAAGGCATATATATTTTATTATATGGGTTTAAAAAATCCATATTTCTATTATCATTAGTACTTTCATCTGAATTTGCCTCATATATCCCCACAACTTCAAGTTCTAGTGTAGTATTTTCATCAATAGAAGCTACTTGTATTTTGCTTCCTACTTTTAAGCTATTTTCTTTAGCCAAATTTTTCTCAATTATAGCCACATTTTTTCCTGCATCATCTTTTGTAATTCCTCTACCTTCTGCGATTTTACTATCTCCATTCTTAAAATCTGATAAAAGATTTGTAGCTATAGTACCTGAAAAAGAAACCTCTGGCATAGTAGTAACATTAGTACCTGCCATTTTGAACATACCTTTTGGTTTTTCTTCACCTTCTTCGGAAGTAGTATCATCACTGCTTTCTTCGCTCTTTACATTTTCAAAGTTTTTAGCCAACCCAAAACCTGAAGAAATATAGTTATACTGAGTTACATGTTCATTATCCTTTAAAGTATCTGCAATATCTGTAGTTAAAGATGGTCTGCTGCTTGATCCTTCCTCCTTATTATTTCTTCTTTGTTCCATAAATTTTTGTTCATTAATTTTAAGTGTTACATCACTGCCTAATTTTTCTCTAGCTAATTCTGTGGATTTTTTTGTAGCAGTTTGTATCGATAAACCCACCAACACCATATTGGCAATTATTAAGAGTACAACAAATAATATCAAAGACTTTATTTTCTTTTTTGATATACTAAGCATAGCTCTCTTTAAAAAATTCATATTATATAACCTCCTAAGTCTTATAAATTTCTTACAAAGGTTATTCTAATAAAGCTTTATGTGTTTTTTGTGAAGTTAATTTGTTTTTTATATAAAATATAAATTCCTTTATATATAAAAATCATATTAATTAAAAT
>OGSC01000470.1_pt1 | contig 18573 bp, 19 predicted proteins | sample 1573751 | NCBI WGS metagenome assembly OGSC01 (sample SAMN03295840, study PRJEB24534) | human gut metagenome | isolation source: fecal sample 8 from infant 5 | host: Homo sapiens | place: USA: Pittsburgh, PA | collected 2014-07
ATATTAATCATTTTATATTTAAATAATTTTTTGTGCAAACATTTTCTTTTCAATCCAGATAATAAATGATAAATATTTAACGATAAATGAGAATTGATTTTTAATTTTAAATTAATAAGATAATAAAAAAATTAAAAAATAAGAGTGGAGAAATCTCCTATAACATATAATGATAGCAATAAACTTAGTATATAAGCTAATTTTATGAATAATTAAAATTTTTAAAAAGTTAACAGGTGTGTCAAAAAATGAAATATACTTTGTTAACCATTATACACCAATTGGTACAAAAAAGGATATAAACTATATATTGGTAAAATTGTGTTGGATTTTTAACATATTAATTTTGTCTTTTATTATATATTTGGGTAAAACATAGGAATCTACAGAATTATATATGTTGGCATAAGTATTGCTTATACATATATTGAGCAAAAGATTATATAAATTATTAAATTATAAATATTAAGAGCTAATTATAATCTATAAATATTTAATTAATCTGTAGAAATAAGGGGGTGCATATTTTGCAAAAATTATATTCTATTTTATTAAAACAACATATAGGGAAAATTAATAAACCTGTTGTTAAACTAGGGGATAGAATAGAAAAAGGTACTTTGATAGCTATTCCAGAAGGTATGGGAGCCAATATACATGCTAGTGTAAGTGGAATAATTAAAAATATTGATGAAAATGAAATAATTATAGAAGCAGATGAAGTACAAAAAGATGAGTTTAAACCTTTAGAAAGTAGCAATAATATATTGGATTTAATTCAGGAGGCTGGAATAGTAGGAATGGGGGGAGCAGGATTTCCTACTCACATTAAAATGGATGTTGATTTAAATGGCGGAGTAGTTATTGCTAATGCTGTAGAGTGTGAACCTTTATTGGCTCATAATATAAATCAAATTGTTAATGAACCAGAACTTATTTATAAGGGTTTATGCTATGCTATGGAAGCAGTAAATGCTAGTAAAGGGATTTTTGCAATAAAATCTAAAAATGTTGAAGCTATTTCTTCACTTAAAAATATAATAAAAGATAGCAATATTAAAATAGTGGAACTATCTGATATGTATCCTATGGGTGAGGAAAGAGCAATAATTAGAGAAGTTCTTGGAAAATTACTTGGTACAAGTCAATTACCATTAGAAGCTAATGCTGTTGTTTCTAATGTAGAGACTTTGGCTAAAATTGCTGAAGCAGTAGAATTAAAAAAGCCAGTTATAAGTAAAAATATTACTGTAGTAGGGAAATTAAAAAATGGATTAAAATCTCAAGTATTTATGAATGTACCTATAGGCACAACTGTAAGAGAAATTATAGAAGCCGCAGGTGGTATAGATGGTGAATATGGAGAGATAATTCTTGGAGGACCTTTTACAGGACGTAGTGCTCAAATAGATGAGCCTATTACAAAAACAAGTGGTGGAATAATAGTAACTATACCATTTTTAAAAGAAACTAGAAATATGGGACTATTGGTATGTGCCTGTGGAGGTAATGAAAATAGATTAAGGGAAATAGCTACAAATATGGGGGCTAATGTAGTAGGAGTAGAGAAGTGTAAACAAGCTGTAGAGATTAAAGGAAACTTGAAATGTGAAGATCCTGGGAATTGTCCAGGGCAAGCTGAGAAAATTCTTAAACTAAAAAAGAGTGGTGCAGAGGTTGTTTTAATAAGTAATTGCAGTGATTGTACTAATACAGTTATGTGTGTTGCACCTAAATTAAAGATGCCTGTTTATCATCTTACAGATCATGTAATGCGTACTGTAAATCATCCATTAATTCGCAGATTAAAATAATATAAATTTTTATGAATTATTTAATTGTGGTTTGTTCAAAGTTTAATGCTTTGTTCAATATATAATCTCGATTTGTCGAGAAAAATAGTAGTATAACAGGAGGAGGAAGTATATGTCTATTACAAATGAAACAGTTAACCAACACAAAAAAGATCCAGCAATTGTTTGTTGCCGTACTACAAAGGGAACAATAATTGGTTCAGGAGAACTTGAAGATCCAAATATATTACCAGACCTAGAGGATTCTGGATTAGTAGAAATACCATCAAATGTATTAAAAATTGGACAAGTAATAGGAGCAAAGTTACTTAAAGATATTGATGGTCTTACTCCTCTTACAGCTGACCTTTTAGAGGGAATAGTTGAAGAGGTAAAAGAGGGAAATAATAAGGTTCAAAATGGAGGAGATAAAGTGGAAAACATATCTGCCAATAAGGTAACCCAATGCAGTGGAGGCATTGTTCGTTTAACGGTTGACCAAATGAATGGTGTAAATCTTGAGTTCCCAGTGGGAGCATTTAATGGTGGAAATATAAATTCATCAGAAGGTATAACTGAAAAAATAGAAGATGAAATTGTTAGTACATTAAAGAAAAGAGAATTTGCCGTTAAAAAGGTAGAGCTTGGTAAAGAAACTTCTTTTAAAGATGGTGTATTAACTATAAGAGAAGAACTTTGCAAAGAAGCTCTTAAGGCAGACCCTCTTGTTAAGAAATTGGAAATGGATATAATTACGCCTAACAATAGACATGTGTATTCTAATACAATAATGGATGTCATTCCAGTAGCTACAAAGGTAGAAGGACAGTTAGGTGAAGGAATTACTCATATATTAAATGGCATGGTATTTATACTTACAGGAGTAGATGAGGCAGGAATTCAAGTACATGAATTTGGTTCTTGCGAAGGCTATCTTGATGAAAAAATAATTTATGGAAAACCAGGTTGTCCAGATCAAGATGATATTATAGTAAGAGTTCACGCTATTATTCAAGATAAAACAGGAATGGAAAGAAGAGGACCTTATGCAGCACATAAAGCTTGCGATGTAATAATTCAAGAAATAAGAAAAGTATTAAAAGAAACTCCAGCAGGAGAAGCAGAAAAAGAAGAAACATTTAATCAAGTAAAGAGACATGGAAGACCACGTGTACTTCTTGTTAAAGAAATAATGGGACAAGGAGCAATGCATGATAATGTAATGTTGCCTACAGAGCCAGCAGGAGTACATGGCGGAAGACAAAATGTTGACCTTGGAAATGTACCTGTTGTACTATCTGTAAATGAAGTAAGAGATGGTGGAATACATGCACTTACTTGCATAGGACCAGCATCAAAAGAAGATACAAGACATTATTTTAGAGAGCCAGTTTTAGAAGCACTTGCAGCAGATGAAGAATTAGATATTGTAGGTGTTGCATTTATAGGAAGTCCTCAAGTAAATGATGAAAAAGCATTTGTATCTAAGAGATTAGGTGCGATGACAGATACTATGAAGTTAGATGGAGCCATAGTAACTACAGAAGGATTTGGAAATAATCATATTGATTTTTCATACAATATAGAGGAAATTGGAAAACGTGGAATTAATGTTGTAGGTGTAACTTATGCAGCTTACCAAGGACAACTAGTTGTTGGTAATAAGTATATGGATGCAATGATAGAAGTAAATAAAGACGAGGGTGGATTTGAATCAGAACTTCTAGGTGAAAATACAATAACAATGGATGATGCAAAACGTGCTGTTCTTATGCTTAAAAATAAAATAGCAGGAGTTGAAATAGAGCCAGCAGATCGTAAATGGAGTCAAGAAGTAATAGATGAAAATCAAAAAATAGCAGATGGAGTAATGAAATAATTATGGAAGTAGAGATAACACCTAAATTAGTTACCGGAAGAATTGTACAAATAACAGAGATGAGTGCAAAAATAGAGCTAAAAGGCAAAATGGGTATTATCCATTTACCTTTAAGATCTGTTTTTACAGACAAGAAGTTAGAAATTGATGAGCAGGTAGAAATATATATCAGCTATGCTAAGGTACTAAAATAAATATATAAACAGGAGGAGATTATAAGATGAATTTAACAACTGCAAAAGGAATGAAATCTGAAGTTTATGCACCGGTTACACCACCACCAGTTTGGACACCACTTACAAAAGCATTAAAAGATTGTAAGGTTGGATTTGCAACAGCTGGAGGAATTCATATAAAAACACAAGAACCTTTTAAGACAGCTGGAGATTTCACATATAGAATAATACCTAGTGATACACCATCTTCAGAATTAATGGTTACACATGGTGGATTTGATAATAGTGATATCAATAAAGATGTAAATGCAATGCTTCCTATAGATAGATTACATGAATTAGCTAAGGAAGGATTTATAGGAAGCGTATCCCCTGTATTAATTGGATTCATGGGCGGCGGTGGAAATGTTCAAAAATTCAAAGAAGAAACTGGACCAGCTATTGCTAAAATATTTAAAGATGAAGGTGTAGATATAGTTCTTTTAACAGGAGGTTGTGGAACTTGTCATAGATCTGCAACAATAGTTCAAAGAGCAATAGAATCTGTAGGAATATCTACAATTATAGTTGCTGCATTACCACCAATCGCAAAACAACAAGGTGCGCCACGTATAGCAGCAGCTCATGTGCCAATAGGATCTAATGCCGGAGAACCAAATAATATAGAAATGCAAACAGCTATATTAAAAGATTCACTAAATGCAATGACAAAGATGAAAGAATTTGGAGAATTAATCATGTTACCATATGAGTACAGACATAACGTTTAAAATATAAAAAGCAAAATTAATAATTTTAGAAAGCACTAGATTTTTAAGTCTAGTGCTTTTTAAAAAGATAAGTTCTTTATTTGTTACTTAGTATTGTTGTTAATTATAGAAATCTAATAAATGTGAAAGTTATGATTGCTATTTTAAATAAATATAACACTATAAGGAGGAGAGATCATATGGGAATTGGTCCATCTACTGAAGAAACTACTCTTCATCATTTTAGAGATCCTTTATTAAGTGTAGTATCAAAGGATGAAGAAGTAGATCTTTTAGGTATTATAGTGGAAGGAACCCCAGAAGTAGTTTCAGACAAGATATTTGTTGCTGAAAGAGGAGCGGACTTAGCAGAGGCTATGAGAGCTGATGGTGTCATAGTTTCTATAGACAGCTGGGGAAATAGTCATGTAGATTTTGCTACAGTTATTGAAGAAATAGGAAAAAAAGAAATTCCAGTAGTGGGGATGAGTTTTGTAGGGAATCAAGCTTCATTTGTTGTTACAAATAAATATATGGATACTATAATTGATTTTAATAAAACTGCAGAGGGGATAGAAACAGAAGTTGTAGGTGAAAATAGTGTGGTAGAAATTGATGCTATAAAAGCTTTAGCTCTTCTGAAACTACAGATGAAGAGAAATAATAAATAGAAATTAAAGATAGCTAAAAGTATAGAATAATTTTACCTGAAACAAATTTAATATTTAAAGTTGAGGTGAAATATATGAAAGATAAAAAAAGATTAAAAAGTCTCATCATTAAAAGCTTTCATATAAATAAGGTTTTATTTGGGGAAAATACTAAAATAGAGGAGGGAATTTTATATTTAAGAAATAATATAGAACTTAATGATTTAGAAAAAGAAAATATAATTAAGGATTTAAAAATTAATATAATATATCCCAATAATCATAATATGTTTATAAATTCTGTCTTAGATATTTTTCCTATAGCCACTAAGGTAGAAGGGAAGATAGGAGAGGGAATAACTCATGTATTAACAGGTGTAGTTGTTATGATAACAGGAGTAGAGGTTGGTGGATTTCAAGCGGCTAATATTGGATCTTCAGAGGGCATATTAAAAGATCAGATTAAGTTTAATAAAAATGGAACTCCTGCAGAAGATGATATAATAATACATGTAGATGTAACTTTAAAAAATGGTGGGGCTAGAAGTAGAGAAGGAATTATGGCATCACATAGGGCTTGCGATAAAATAATTCAAGAGATAAGAGAATATTTAAAAAATATAAGCGGTATATTATGTGATGAAACTCATGAATACGTCGATGAGATAAATCCAGAAAGAAAAAAAATTGTAATAATAAAACAAGTATCTGGATTAGGTTGTATGTATGATACAGGAGTATTCTCAAAGGAACCAGCAGGGTTTATAGGATGCAAATCTATAATGGATTTAGGTAATATGCCTATGGTTTTAACCCCTAATCAATATAGAGATGGAGCTATAAAAGCTATGTCCTAATTATTTAAGTTGAATTAGTTTTTAAATTATAAGGTTATTTAGTTATATAAACTATGTTATGTAGCTAAATAGCCTTTTATAGTATTATATTAGTTAAGGAGTATATTAATTTTCACTTATAATTTATAATTATGATTTGAATGTGATTTCTTTAAGATTTGGTAGTATCTCATTCTTATTAATTCAATAGTATATTTTTAGATACTATAATACAAATAAGTGCGTACTTGTAATGGGAATACTTGTATTTTAGAATAAGATTATATGTTAAAACAATATAAACAGAACAAGGAGGTTCATAAAGGTATGCTTGAAGAAATGAGATCGAGAAGAAGTATACGAAAATATATGGATAAGCCAGTTGAAGATGAAAAAATAATTGAGCTTATTGAGAGCGCTAGGATTGCTCCATCTGGTTCTAACACACAGCCTGGGCATTTTATTGTAGTAAAATCTGATTTTACTAGAGAAAGGCTAGCTAAAATATCCCATAATCAAGAATGGATGATGGCTGCTCCAGTTTTTATTGTATGTGCTGCAGATATACGTTCTAGGATTAAAGAAGATATAGAGCTATCACTGAATGAAAGTAGTCCACAACAAGAACTTAAACAAATAATAAGAGATACATCCATAGCTATAGAACATTTAGTACTTTCTGCTGAGAACTTAGGATTGGGTACTTGTTGGGTTGCATGGTTTACTCAAGAAGAAATTAGACCAATTTTAAATATACCTTCTGATAAATATGTTGTTAGTATTATTACAATTGGATATCCAAATGAATCACCTAAAGCTAGGCCAAGGAAGAAATTACAAGATATAATACATTATGAACAATGGTAAAGAATATTTTTATATTAAATTTAATGCTGCGATTAAAAACTATAGTGATTAATTGCAGCATTAAAATTTATATAATGAAGTTAGTATGCCAATATTTCGTAACCGTCATTTGTTACTAATATCATTATTTCCCATTGAGCTGAAGGTTTACCATCAGTTGTATAATAAGTCCATCCATTTTTCTTATCCAAGAATATTTCATCAGTACCCATATTAATCATTGGTTCTATTGTAAATATCATTCCTGGCACCATTAGCATACCTGTATTTGCTTTTGATGTATAACCTACCCAAGGTTCTTCATGGAATTCTAGCCCAATTCCATGGCCACCAATTTCCTTTACTACAGAGTATCCATTTTTTAAAGCATGATCATGGATTGCTTGCCCTATATCTCCGAGAAATCCCCATGGCTTTACTTGTTTTATTCCTAAATTTACACATTCCTTCACCACATTAACTAAGTTTTTCTTATCTTCATCTACATGGCCAATGCAGAACATTCTAGAAGAATCAGAAAAATATCCTTCATAAATGGTTGAAACGTCAACATTTATAATATCTCCATCATTTAAGACTATGTTTTCTGATGGGATTCCATGGCATACCTGGTCATTAATAGAAGTGCATACGCTCTTGGGGAATCCGTCATATCCAAGTTGTGCTGGTACAGCACCAAATTCTATTGTTTTTTTATAAATAAGCTGGTTAATATCCTCTGTTGTTATACCAGCTTGGATATGGTCTGCAATATAGTCTAAAACTGCGGTATTAATTTTCCCACTTTTACGTATTCCGACTATCTGTTCTGGTTTTTTTATAATTTCCCTAGGAGGAACTATGTGACCATGTGTTTTATAAAGTTCAATTCTTTTATCAAATGCAGAATGGCATTTTTTATATTTTTTTTGACTACCACACCAACATAAATCATTTCTACCTAATTTATTAAGCATTTTACTTTCCTTCCATTATTGAATAATATTATTAATCACTAAGAGTTTCATTTTGGGGTACTGGAAATACATTAGGTTTCATATATAATTGAATATTAGTTAATCTTTTTCTATATTGATTGGGTGTACACCCATAAGTGGCTACAAAAGCTCTCGTAAAGGCTTCTTGAGATGAAAATCCATATTTTAATGCTATATCTAAAAATCTAACTTTAGTATCCTTTACTTTTATTGCAGCAAGACTTAATCTACGTTTTGATATATACTGTTTAAAAGTAACTCCAACGTTTTCATGAAACTTTGATGAACAATAGAATGGAGAGTACCCAACATAACTAGACATTTCAGTTAGTGTTGGATTCCTCATTATATTATCTTCAATCCAGTTAACCATATTTTCTATAGTTTTTACAGACAATTAGATCACCCCTATAAGGTATTATATCATTCTCTACGAATAAAAACTTGATGTGACTTGCAATGATAATCTCACTAATCTACATATTCATTTATTTAAAGATATAAAAATTTATTATACGATTTAAATTATATCTATATTATAAACACAAATTATTCAAAACATTTGAAGTTCTTCTATCCACTCATAAGTAGAATCAATTTTCTTCCTGTTAATATTTTATTAAGTTATCATTAATATTAATTTTTATTTTATACCTTTAAATGCATAATTTATTAGATCCTTTATAAAAGCCTCGTCTACCATATCTCCCGTTATTAATAATCTATAGAATAATGGGCCAAAAATTAAATCTATAACTAACTCTATATCCAAATCTTCCTTTAGTTCTCCTCTTGAAATTCCACGTTCTAAAATATATCGTGAATCAAGTCTGCGAGGTTTAAAATATATTGCGCGGTAGGCTTCAGCTAGCTTTTGATTAAATTGGCCTTCTGCTATTATCTCATTAATTACCTTTCCTTCTCGACTAATTAAAAATTTTGCTAAATTATTTACTTGAATTATCATATCATTAATAGTTGATCCTGTATCAGGTATTGGAAGTCTCACAACAGCAGCATCAAAAAAAGCATCCATAACAACAGCAGCTTTGTTGGGCCACCATTTGTAAATAGTAGCTTTACTAACTCCAGCTCTTTCAGCAATCTTCTCAACTGTAACAGCTCCAAAACCATTTCCAAGCAATAACTCATATGCAGCGGAAAGAATGGCCTGCTTAGTTTTTTCGCTACGGGGACGTCCCAATTTTTTCTCCATTATAATTACCTCCATTGTATTTAATTTATAATAATATACTTAATAAACTATACGTATATTATACTATATATTTTTTTGTTTTAAAGATAAAAAACTATTTACAAAACTGAACGTTTAGTATATTATATATTTATAAACTAAACGTTCAGTTTATAAATTTGCTTAATCATTTAGTGAAAAGCTTAAATTACTGAGATACCTAATTGGTGCAAGAACTACGCCCAATTAAATCAATGCCTACTATATTAGTAAAGTGTGTAAATATTATTAAATATATAAGGAGGAAAAATTAATGAAAGTTGTAGTTTTTAACGGAAGTCCCAATAAGGAGGGTAATACTTATCATGCAATAAAAATAGTTGTTGACGAACTAGAAAAGGAAGGAATAGAAACAGAAATAATTCACGTAGGGAATAAATCTATTAGAGGATGTATTGCTTGTGGATATTGTACAAAAAATAAGAATGGAAAATGTGCTATTACTACTGATCCAGTTAATGATTGGATTGAAAAGATGAAAGATGCCGACGGAATAATCTTAGGATCACCAGTACATTATTCAGCAATCGCTGGAACAATGAAATCATTTTTAGATAGAGCTTTTCATGTGGCAGATGCCCATGATAGTATGCTAAGACATAAAGTTGGAGTTGCAGTAGTAGCAGTAAGACGTGCAGGTGGAATTCCAACCTTCAATCAGTTGAATAATTACATTAATCATTCTGAAATGCTCATTCCTACTTCAAACTATTGGAATATTATTAATGGAAGATTACCAGGTGAGGCAATGCAAGACGAAGAAGGAATACAAATAATGAGGATATTAGGTAAGAATATGGCTTGGCTTATGAAACTTGTTGAAAATGAACAAGGAGTTATCAAAAAGCCAGAAAGAGAAGAAAAGATTTTTACTAATTTTATTCGATGAAATGTATTATCATAATCTAAGGAAGTGATTTATAAATGTATCAATCAAATAACAAGGTTATAAAAACAAATTCATCAATAAATAATCTTGAAGCTAAACCCATATTGACTAATTTATTAATTTTAGTTATGTCCATGGCTTGTGGACTTACTGTAGCAAATTTATATTATATCCAGCCCCTCTTAGCTGATATAGCAAAAACCTTTCATGTTAACCAATTAAGCATAGGCTTTGCAGCTATGCTTACACAAATAGGTTATGCAATTGGAATGATATTTATATTGCCTTTGGGAGATATAAAAGAAAAGAGAAAGTTAATAGTAATAATGCTTTTATGCTCAATAATCTCACTTATGAGTATGGTCTTCTCTTCAAATATATATATTCTTACAATTTCTTCCTTTGCTGTTGGATTTACTTCTATTATTCCTCAACTTATTATCCCTTTAGCAGCACAACTATCAACTCCACAGCGAAGAGGGCAAACTATTGGTACAATAATGAGCGGCTTGTTAATTGGAATATTACTTTCTCGTACAATCAGCGGCATCTTAGGCGGCTACTTTGGCTGGAGAGCAGTTTATCTTATTGCAGCGATTATGATGCTTGCTCTCATGCTTATTCTTAGGAAGTTGATACCCTTATGCGAACCTATCTCTGACATTAAATATACTCAACTGTTAAAATCAATGATACACTTAATAAAAACTGAACCAATTTTAAGGGAAGCCTCTATTAATGGTGCTTTAATGTTTTCAGCTTTTAGTGCCTTTTGGACATCACTCATATTTTTACTTGAAAGTTCTCATTACAATATGGGAGCTGAAGCAGCAGGTTTACTTGGATTAGTTGGTATTAGTGGTGCTCTTGCTGCTCCAATAGTTGGAAAAGTAGCTGACAAAAGAGGTTCAAGATTTGCTAGTGGTATATGTATAATCGTAGTTATAATTGCATATTTATTCTTCTTTCTATTTGGCTTTAAAATTTGGGGACTTATTTTAGGAATTATTCTTCTAGATTTAGGAGTACAATCCTGTAATGTTTCTAATCAGGCAAGAGTACATTCCTTAAACGAAAAAACACGTAATAGACTTAATACTATTTATATGGTCAGCTTTTTTCTCGGAGGAGCATTAGGTTCCTTTTTAGGTTCCTATAGCTATTCCCGTTTTGGATGGTATGGAGTTTGAACTTTTGGAATGGCAACTCAAATCATAGCAATTATTCTATACAAGGTTAGGAAAAATGCATAAAATGTATTAATTTTAGGAAAAAATGGCCCTGAAGGAGTTTCGCCCAAAAACTGTATTGTCTATGGTCATTGTATAGTTATCTGCCCAAGAGAAAAATTAATCGACCTTGTTGATATTGCTTACTTCGCTTCTATTGGAAGTAATCTACAAGGAATATCTTATATAATTGTAGATTACAAAAATTTACTGAACAAGGCTATTAAGCTTACTATTGAAGAACTGGTTGGCAATTCCTTCATTATGATAAGATTCCATCACTATATTCAATCTTATCATAATAAAGGAATTGACACTGTTTTACGAGGATCACCTTGTCTTATGTTAGCAACTGCTGATGTAAATTTAATTTATTTCATGAAACCTTTCTTCTGATATTTTCTCTGAAAACTTTTCTTACATAAATTATTTCCCCTATTTTCCTATCTTCCACTTTTTGTCCTTTATTTGTGGTACGGTTCTCTGCATAATATTCTAAAAGCTCTATAGACTTGTTCTAGAAGCATTACTCTAAAAAGTTGATGAGGAAAGGTCATCTTTGAGAAAGATAGCTTATAATTAGCTCTAGACAAAACCTGCTCGGATAGTCCTAGGGATCCACCGATGACAAAGGTAATAGCACTATTACCTGTTAATCTACAATTTTCTATAAGATTTGAGAATTCTTCTGAAGTTATAGATTTACCTTTTAAATCTAAAGCTATAACAAAACTATTATCTTTTATATGTTTTAATATTAAATTACCTTCTTTTTCTTTTATTATATTTTCTTCTTTAAGAGAGGCATTATCTGGAGTTTTTTCATCGGTCACTTCTATTATATTTAGCTTACAGTATTTGCTTAATCGTTTAGAGTACTCATCTATTGCGGCTTTTAAAAATTTTTCTTTTATTTTTCCTACTGAAATTATAGATATATTCATTTTATCCTCCTAGTTTAAAGCAATTTAAGATACTTTTATTAATAATTTTAAGTTTTTAGAAAAGCTCTAAAAGGCCTATCATTAAATCAATTTTATTTAATGATAAACCTCTTGATTCTATATTTATTAAACATAGGTATTTATAAATTATCTAGATAATTTTATTAAAAGTTTTTTGTTTTAAGCTTTTTTTGCGCAACAATTTTTATATTTTTTACCGCTTCCACAAGGACAAGGTTCATTTCTACCAATTTTATTAGTTTTAACTATAGTTTTTGAAGAAACCCACTCTTTGTGTATTTCTTTTCTTTTCTCTTTTGAAAGTATAGCTTCCCATTGAGGAAGATTATATAAGTAATCTGCTTTAGCTTCTAACATATTGAAGTATAATTTTTCAAAATCTATCTTAAGAGAAATGTTAGAGCTTTCTTCTATCTTGTCCAAATCTAAAGTATTAGTTAAACTGTCATTTATTCCATCTAAGAATCCCATGAAGAACACTACAGGGGTATTAAATTTTTCTGCCAAATCTTTTACAGTACCCTCTATAATCCTGCTATGCTCACCTAATATTTGGGTATAAACATTCTCTTCGATTGAGCCGTATTCTTTCCAAAATGCAGCTTCTCCTTTAGTTTTTACATAATCGATAACCATGTCTGTCCATTGTTTATACAAACTCATGATACATTCTCCTTTTATTTATTTTTATTATTTTTTTTATTTATCTTTGTTATATCATCTCTTCCTATAGGATCATCAAATTTAAAATTTTTGCTAAGGGAAGACATATCCTTATTTTCAATAAATAACTTAACCTTTTTTATTGAAGGAAGTTCTGTTAAAGACCAAATGATACTTTTTAGATAAGCCTCTTCCTTATCTGCAGTCATAGAGTAATAAGCTTCACTGCTTAAATTAACATAAGCTATATTGTTTTTTATAGAAAAACTTAATAGTCTTGTTTCTTTTGGGAAGATTGGCTTTAATGAATTATTTACAGAAGGACCTTTTATTAATTCTCCAATTATAAATTGACCAAGAAGTTCATCCTTTTTAATAATTCTTTCTTCTTTAGTTATTTCAGCATTATTTGAGCTATTAGTAGAATCAAAATATAAGTTTAAATCTACTAAATTATTTTTTTCATTATGAAGTGTTATATTTTTAATTTTATCTTTATTATTTATACTTATGCTATCTTTTTTTTCACAGGATATAAAAAATACCGAAGAAATTATTAAAGATGAGCAAAAAGCTAATTTAATAGATTTTTTCAAATTTAATCACCTTACCCTAAAATTCTATATAGTTACTTGGAGTATCTCTTTTAGCAACGGATAAAGAAAGTTCTTTACCTACTCTAATATCAGAAGAGTTTAATGCATTTAAAACAGTTTGATAAGCAAGCTCAGGAAAATTATTAGTTTTGCTAAGATGCCCTAATATTATATTTTTATACTTATTGTTAGTAATGTTTATTATAGCTCTACCACAATCTTCATTAGATAAATGGCCTATATTGCTTAAAATTCTTCTTTTTAAAGTATAAGGGTACGGACCAAATTTCAGCATTTCTGTATCGTGATTACTTTCAAGCAATACTACATCACAATCTTCTAAAATGTTTTGTATATCTTTTGAAAAGACACCTAAATCTGTAGCAATACTTGCCTTTTTATTTTTAGAACATATAGTATATCCAAAGGGGGAAGCAGCATCATGAGATATGGGAAAAGGGTTTATTTCCATATCATTTAGAACTACAGATTTCCCATCTAAAATTTCTATATTATGTTCTTTTATTTTACCAACATTTTTTTTCATAGCATGCCAAGTTTTAGCATTAGCGTATATAGGTATATCATATTTTCGAGATAGAACACCTACGCCTTTTATGTGGTCTATATGTTCATGGGTAACAAATATTCCATCTATAGATGAAGGAGATTCTTTTATACGGCTTAAAGCTAATTCTATGCTTTTACCAGAAAGCCCAGCATCCACCAGTATTTTTGATTTTTCAGAGGATATAAATATGGAATTACCACTACTACCACTATAAAGAGAACAAAAAATCATAATAAAATTTTAAACCATAACTTAACTATAGTCTAACTATAGTAGCGCCTAAAGATCTAAATTTATTTTCAATATTTGGGTATCCTCTATCTATATGCTCTACACCAAGGATTTCGGTATCACCTTCAGCTAATAATCCAGCAATTACCATAGCAGCCCCAGCTCTCAAGTCTGTAGCTTTTACTATAGCACCTGTAAGTTTAGGTACACCATCTATAATGGCTGTTCTACCTTCTACTTTAATATTTGCTCCCATTTTCTTTAATTCGTCTACATGTTTAAATCTACTTTCCCAAATGCTTTCATTTACAATACTTCTTCCTTTTGCAATAGTTAGAAGTGTGCTCATTGGTTGCTGTACATCTGTTGGAAATCCTGGGTAAGGTTGAGTTTTTATATTAGCACCTTTAAAATTACCTTTAGATTTTACTGTAACAGAATCTCCATTTTCTATAACATCTACGCCCATTTCTATAAGTTTCGCTGTTATAGATTCTAAGTGTTTAGGTATTACGTTATTTATTGTAACTTCTCCACCGCAGGCAGCTGTTGCTATCATATATGTACCAGCTTCAATTTGATCAGGTATTACACTATAAGTACAGCCTTTTAATTCTTTAACACCAGTAACTCTTATAACATCTGTCCCAGCACCTTTAATATTAGCTCCCATACTATTTAAAAAATTAGCTACATCTACTACGTGAGGTTCTTTTGCTACATTTTCTAGCACAGTATTGCCTTCAGCAAGTGTGGCAGCTAACATTACATTTATAGTGGCACCTACACTTACAACGTCAAAAAATATATTAGTCCCTATTAATCTGTCTGCTTTAACAATTACAGCACCATGTTCTATTTCAACATGAGCGCCTAAAGCTTCAAAACCTTTAATGTGTTGATCTATAGGTCTAACACCTATAGGACATCCACCAGGTAATTCTACTCTAGCTTTTTTAAACCTTCCTAATAAAGCTCCGATAAGATAATAAGAAGCTCTCATTTTTCTTACATCTTCAGTATTAGCATCTGTTTTTGTTATATTAGTACTATCTATTTGCAAAATAGAATTGCTTTGCCTTTTAATTTCACAACCTAATCCATTTAAAATTCTTTCAATACAATGTACGTCTTCAATATTTGGAGTGTTCTCTATAGTACAAACTCCTTTGCTAGCCATAATAGTAGCTGGTAATATAGCTACTGCTGCATTTTTTGCTCCACTAATTTCAACTTTTCCAAAGAGGGGGTTACCTCCTGTTATTTTTAATTTACTCATCCCCGCATCCATCCTTACTTTAGAATTTATATATTTAAACTAATCGTTAATTTCAAACCTATGTAACAAAATATATTATATCATAACTATTTATTATTTTAACACCAAATTTTAAAATGTTAAGGGTTATTTTAAGAAAAATATCTTAAAAAAATGGAAATAAATTCAATGTACCCTAAATTTTAATAATATCTATAGAATAATACAATTTTTATTAAATTATAACCTTAAATTTTAAATATATTCCATAGATGAAATAATTATTATTACTTTTCTTAATTATACATGATAATTGTATGATTTTTATTAAATTAGTATAATTTATTGACATTTTAAAACATAATATATTATGGTATAATACTATAAAATAGATGTACGGGGGATTAAAATTAATCATGAAGTATTATTTAGTAGCGTTATTTGATAAAGAAGATTACTATAAAATAGAAAAGATACAGAGGGATATATCTAAAAAGTACAAAATATATAGAAATTTACCTATGTTACATATAACTCTTGAGGTAATAGAAGACCCTAATATTAATAAATTAGAGGAAGTAATAGAAAAGATAATAAAACCATATAAAAAATTTAAGGTAGAAATAAATGGAGCTATCTGTTTTGATCCACCTTATAAATCAGTTAATTTAAAGATAGAAAACAAAGGTTATATAATGAGGCTAGCAAGGATAATGAATGATACTTTAAAATTGCACGGTTTTAAAGTGAGAGAAAATATAGAAAATTGGGATTTACATGTGTCTTTAGCAAATACTAATTTTGCATCTAGAGAATGGTCGGCTAAAGAGTACATATCTGCTTGTAGCAATTTAAAGGGAGTAGGTATGCATGAAATGGCTAAAATTGATAGGATAGAAATTTGGAAGCCTATAAATAACAAGAAGGAAATGGTAATAAGATCTTTCCCATTAAGAGAATTTTAATATTATAATAATGAAAGCACACCTGATACTGGGTGTGCTTTTTGTTTATATATCTAAAAGATTTTTTTTGTAATCAGAATAAAGTTTTCTAAGTAATTTCATTTTTTTATCTATTTCTAATTGTAAATTAGAAATAGTTTTATAATCATTATTTTCTTTAGCTTCTCTTATCTGTCCAAATAAAGATTTATCAGAGTAAGTATCTTTCATTAAACATTGTCTAAGTTCATTGATTTTGGACCAGTTATGGATATCTAAATCAGAGGCTTTGTTTACTTCGTGCAATTGAGAAAAGCTTCTGATTTCTTCTACATAATTTGGAATTATCCTATTTGTTATTTCAACTAACCATCTTTCAAGAGCAGCTAGTTTGTAGCTATTAACAATTTTAGATGTAAATACATCGCCAGATTTCAATACTTCTATTTTGTCTCTATATTTATCTAAGGAACATATATTTTCATATACAGTAGAAGGGGCTGTACCAAAGATTTTACTTCTTTCCTCTTCAGTATAGTATTCAAATACATCTTCTTCACTTCTATATTGTCTTCCTTTCTGAAGATAGCTAGTATCTTCTTCAGCAGTTTTTGAAAGTTCTTTTAAAAGAGCATCTTCACCTTTATTATTTTCTGTAGCATATTTTATTCCATCAATCATAGACATACATAAAGAAGCTACTGTTAGATAAGTATTACTACGAGGGTTTGGTGATCTTAACTCAAATCTTGTAGCTAAAGGATTGTCTAAGTCTCTTATAACTCCAACTAAAACTGTTCTATTTCTTGATGGTAATTGTGCAGTATGACCTAAAGATGTTACTATACATACAGGGGCTTCAAAGCCTGGTTTTAGTCTTCTTAAAGAATCATTAGTTGATGAAACAAAAGGATTTATCACTTCATAATTTTTTAGTATACCCATTATAGATGCATAGCCAAAAGAACTTAAGTAGTGATTCTCATCTGTAGAGAAAAGATTAATTCTTTTTCCATTTTTTAATTTAAGCGCAACCCCTAAATGAACATGTTTTCCGCTACCTGCAACTTCATCTATAGGTTTTGCAAAAAATGTAACATCTAATTTATTATTTCTAAAGGTTTCTTTTATTATACTTTTTACTAATAATTCATTATCTGCTGCTTGGAGCCCAGTTGAATATTTCCAATCAACTTCTAACTGTTCCATTATGTGAGTAAATCCACCGGAACTAGTTAATTTAGCTTTTACTCCACCAACTTCTTTATGACCCATTTCAGGTTCTAATCCGTGATATTCCATAAGTAGTAAAGACTCTTCTAAAGCAGTCCTAACACTTCCTTTAGTTCTATTCCAATACTGCTCATGAAGAACTTGAGAGGTGGATAATTCATCTACTTCTGCATCGTCATTTGGAGTTTTTACCCAAAATTCTAGTTCTGTAGCACAAGTTACATCTACTTTTTCTATATCTTCATATTTTATATTAAAGGAAGATATAGATTCAGGATGAGCCTTTATTAAATTTAATAAAGTTGTTTTAAAATATTCTATTGACTTTTTTAATATATATCTGGAATCGACAGGTTTATTTTCATGATAAAGAAAACAAGGGATTCTAAGAGTACCGATCGGTTTTTTGGTTTTAGAGTCTATAAGTTCATAGTTATAATCTACAAACCAGTTAACATCCATATCCACAATCATATCAACTTTAGCATTATTAAGAGTTGCAATACCTGGAAGGACAACGGAAGATCCGTCTGTTTGAACACAGCCTTTTATAAATTTATTCATGTCCTCTAAAAACAATTTTATAGGAATTTTTTCGTCAGTGTCATTACCGGCCAAATCGATACAAACTAAAGACACAAATTTTATTTCAGGATGGGAAACTAAAAATTCTTTAAGTTGCTCTTCGGAATGCATTTCTTTAGGAATAACATATACTAAATCATCTAACATAATTTACCTCCCCAAATTTTTAAATACAATCAATTTAACATTATATAATTTTATTGTATATAATATATGCAATATATTAT
>OGSC01000475.1_pt1 | contig 18470 bp, 13 predicted proteins | sample 1573751 | NCBI WGS metagenome assembly OGSC01 (sample SAMN03295840, study PRJEB24534) | human gut metagenome | isolation source: fecal sample 8 from infant 5 | host: Homo sapiens | place: USA: Pittsburgh, PA | collected 2014-07
AGATATAATCATGTAATAAGTGTAAAAGAAACAGCTATAAAATTAGCAGAAAAATATAACATTGATGTATATAAGGCTAAAATAGCAGCTTTATGTCATGATTGTGCTAAAAATATGAGTGATAATGAATTATTAAATATGATAAAAGAACATAATATAAATTTAGATTGGATTTCATTAAAAAATTTACAAATAACTCATGGATTAGTGGCAACAATAATAATGAGAGAAAAAATGGGTATAGAGGATATAGATATATTAAATGCAGTAGAATATCATACTACAGGAAGAAATAATATGAGCATGTTAGAAAAAATTATTTATTTAGCAGACATAATAGAACCATTAAGGGAATTTAATGGAGTTGAAAAATTAAGAAAATTAGCATTAATAGATATAGACAAAGCTATGATAGAGTCTTTAAATTCAACAATACAATATGTGGTTGGCAAAGGAGAACTGTTACATATCAATACAGTGATAGCTAGAAATTGCTTAGTAAATGATAAATTGTAGGTGAAATGTTATGGGGAATGATATTAAAAAGAAAAAAAAGGCTAGTAAAAGAAAAAAAAGTAGAAGTTTAAAAATTATCATTATACTCTTTTCTTTTATTATACTATTAGGAATATTAGGTTATTTTTACCTTTTGGGATTTACTAATAATTCAAAATTAGGAGAGGGTAAAATAAATACTAAGAAAGCAGAAGCAGGAGAACCTGTAAATATACTTGTAATGGGTGTGGATATTGGAGATCCTGGTTCTAAAGAAGCATCAGACCCTAAAAGAACAGATACTATGCTTGTAGTTAATTATAATCCTAAAACTAAAAATATAAATATGGTTTCCGTGCCAAGGGATACTCGTGTAACTATGAATGGCAAAAAAATAAAAATAAATTCAGCTCATGCTATAAATGGAGTAAACGGTTCTATAGCAGCTGTAGAAAACCTTTTAGGCATAGAAATAAATAACTATGCTAAGATAGATTATGAAGGATTTAGAAAGGTTATAGATGCTATAGGCGGAGTAGAGATGGATATAACAAGAAATATGAATTATGATGATCCATCTCAAAATTTACACATACATTTTCAAAAGGGTACTACAGTGCATTTAGATGGAAAAAAGGCAGAAGAATTTTTTAGATGGAGAAAAAATAATAATGGCACAGGTTTTGCAGATGGAGATTTAGGTAGAATAGAAAATCAACATAAATTTATATCAAAGGTAGTGGAAAAAGTCAAAAGCCCAAGTATAATACCTAAAATTCCAAATATATTAAGCACTATACCAGATTATGTGGAAACAGACATGTCTCCAGAAGAAATAATTAAATACGGGTATGCTGTAACTAAAGGGGATAAATCTAGCATTAACATGATTACTCTTCAAGGTGAAGCTAAATATATAGGTAATGTTTCGTATTTTATATATGATAGAGAAAAAAATAGAGATATAGTATATACTTTAAAAGCAGGAGGAACATCACAAAAGGATAACAATACGGAGATAGATAAAAGTGAAATTAAAATTAAAGTATTAAATGGTACAAAAGTTAATGGTTTGGCTGCTGATTGCGAAAGAAAGTTAAAAGAAATGGGATATAGTAATATTGTTACAGGTAATGGAGAAAGAAGAGATTTCACAAAAGTTCGTCTAAAAAAAGATAGTTCTATATCTACAGGAGAAATAGAGAATTATTTAAATATTCCAAATATAGAGAAAAATATCCAATCAGATGAAAACTTTGATATAATAATATTATTAGGAAAAGATTTTGCTAATAATAGGAATTAAGAGGAGGATTATTTTATGGAAAAAGTAGTTATAAGTACAAAAAAAGCTCCAGCAGCATTAGGCGCATATTCACAGGCTATAAAAATAGGAGATTTATTATTTACTTCAGGACAAATTCCACTAGATCCAGCAACAGGAGAATTAATTTCTGATGATATTACAAAAGCAACAGAAAGATCTATGGAAAACTTAAAAGCTGTTTTAGAAGAAGCAGGAACTTCTTTTGAGAAGGTTGTAAAGACAGTTATCTTCTTAAAAGATATGAATGATTTTGCAGCAGTAAATGAAGTGTATGCAAAATATTTTAAAGAAAATCCACCTGCAAGATCTTGTGTGCAAGTTGGTAAATTACCAAAAGATGCTTTAGTAGAAATAGAATTAGTGGCTATGATATAGCATACATAAAATGAAGGGAGTTTTTCCCTTCATTTTTTTTATAGAGATTGATAAAATCTTTAATTAGCGAGTATGGCTACAGTGTTTTATAATTCGCTAATAAAAAGTTTACTTAAAAGAAAAATAGATGTTATAAATTATTAGTAAGAAAGATTTGCATTTATAGCAATGTATGATTTTCTTTTACTTTGATGTTATAATACTATAGTAAAATATTATTATAGGACTTAAAAGGAGAAAAATTAATGAATAATAAATTAATTTTTGTAGTTAAAGAAATAAATCACAATATTGATATAAAAGATTATTTAAAAGAAATAGAAAATTTATCAGGAAGATTTGTTAGGAAAGCTGTTAGGGATGGAAGAATTTTTGTGAATGGGGAAAAAGTAATAAAGAAGCACAAATTGTCACAGGATGATTTAATAGAAATTTATATGCAAGAAGATGAGCATCAAAATATAGAGCCAGAAGATATAAATATAGAAATAGTGTATGAAGATAGTGACATTATAGTTATAAACAAAAAACCTGGTATAGTAGTACATCCTACTAAAAGTCACCCTACAGGAACTTTATCTAATGGAATATTATATCATTTTAAGAAAAAGGGAGAAAGATCTATAGTAAGATTAGTTAATAGATTAGATAGAGATACATCTGGGTTAGTAATAGTAGCTAAAAATCAGTTTTCACATATGAGATTAGCTTCAGACATGAGTAAAGATAGTTTTAGGAAAATATATATAGCAGTAGTGCATGGAAGTATGAAAGAAAAAGAGGGAAGGATTAATTTACCTATATATAAAGAAGAAAATGAATCTATTAAAAGAATAGTAGATGAGAGAGGACAAGAAAGTATAACTACATATGAGGTTTTAGAAGAATTATCTAAAGGTAGTGTAGTTAAGTTAGAATTAGAAACGGGAAGGACTCATCAAATTAGAGTACATATGTCTCATTTAGGGCATCATCTTTATGGGGATTCCTTATATGGAATGGGAGAAGAAGAGAAAGAATACATAGAAAGGCAAGCCCTACACGCTTATAAATTAGAATTTCCACATCCTAGAACAGGAAATATTTTAAAATTACAATGTAGTTTACCAGAGGATATAAAAAAATTAATAGAAAAGATAAAATAAAAAAGCTATGTGAGAATAGCTTCTGCAAAAATTTTGAACAGTTACGATAAAAACATAAAAAATAAAAGCTATGAAATTAAGATGTTATTAAATCTATATTTCATAGCTTTTGTATTAAAAGTAGTATTTATTATTGTTTTTTTTGGACTTTGAATTTTTTTTTGTGATTTTAAATATCAAAAATATTATACAAAGGGATGCTAAGCATATTAAAATTATGTTTTTGGTATTTAAATGTTTAGTAATAACATTATTCTTGAATAAGTTAACCGATTCATGATCTACACCACTTTTTAAAGTTAAACTCCCTACACTATTAGAACCTCGACTTAAATTAGCACTTAAAACTACATCGCCTTTTTTAAATTTAAGATTTTTTAAATTCGTATTTTCTAATCTTAAATCAGGAGTTGTATTATCATCTTTGGGTTTTAAATAATAAAAGTCTTCTGAGGCATATAACGGAACTTTTAAGTTGTCATTTGTATAAGTAGTTACATAAGAGTCTTTAGAGTATAAAAGATTTAATGTAAAATTATTAAATCCGTAGTTAAATAGTTTTACTGCATCATCAAAAAAATTTTTTTCTTTATCATGAACAAGAGCTACTATAAGTCTATGATTATTTTTGTTAACACTAGCTACATAAGAATGATCTGATTGAACAGTATATCCTGTTTTCCCGCCTTCACAACCTTTATAATAAAAATTTGAATGTTTTTGTATTAGTCTATTTTCATTCCACAAAGGTCTCTTTTCTTTTGATTTGTTTGTAGGTGGAATATTGTAAGAAAGAGTTGTGGCTATTTTACTATATTCAGGTTGTTTAACTAGCTCATTCATAATAATAGCTAAATCTCTAGCAGAAGTTCTATGCTTATCATTATATAATCCACTAGGATTTACAAAATTAGTACTCGTACAGCCTAATTCTTTAGCTCGTTTATTCATATCTTTTGAGAAATTATCCAAAGATCCACTGAGATATTCAGCTAATGCTTCAGCACAATCGTTAGCTGAAGCTAGTAAAAGCCCATATAATAGATCTCTTACTTTAATTTTTTCGCCTTCCAATATGTATATTTTGCTTCCGTCTGCCAAAGGGGGCTTACGACCTATAGTGACGATGTCATCTAAGTTACCTCTTTCTAAAGTTAAAAGAGCAGTCATTATTTTTGTAGTGGAAGCTGGAGGATATGGTTTATCTGGATTTTTCGAATAAATTATTTTACCGGTTTTTGAATCCATTAATACAACACCATCAGCAGCTATTTTTAAGTTTTGTTTAGAATCCTTTGCTAGAGCTACATTGGGAAAAAATAAGGATAATAATAAAATGGAACATAATATTTTATAAAAAATGGGCTTCATTATATTAAGTAAACCTCCTGTTTCTACATAATAATAATTTTTATTATATCAAAAAAACCGTTAATATGCGAATTAAAATTATAAATATGTCAATAATTAGAATAATTAAAGGATTATATCCTATTTAGACACATTATAATATTTGACAAAGTGTAATATAAATAATCATATTATGGAGTAATAAGCATATGAAAGATAAGAAGAAGATAATAGGATCTATAGTAATAGTTTTCATTTTAGCAGTCAATTTCGTAAGTAATTTTAACAAAGGGAAGTTTCTAAAACTTTTATTACTTGTTTCATAGTTGTAAAATTTATATTTTACAGTAATAGGATATGTATTATCAAAACCAGAAAAAGCTAATATAAATGAAGAAGAAATATTTATATGAAATGTTAAAAGTACAGAAAAAGAAAATTTAAACATATATAATATTTTACAAAGTGTAATATAAATAATCATATTATGGAGTGATAAGCATATGAAAGATAAAAAGAAGATAATAGGATCTATAATAATAGTTTTTATTTTGGCAGTCTTTACAGTAATAGGATATGTACTGTCAAAACCAGAAAAAACTAATATAAATGAAGAAGAAATATTTGTAGAAAATGTTAAAAGTACAGAAAAGGAAAATTCAAAATCAGAAAAAGAGATAACTGTTTATGTAAATGGGGAAGTTAAGAATCCAGGTGTATATAAGCTCAATGAGAACAGCAGAGTAGAAGAACTTATAAAAATTTCAGGTGGATATACTAATAATGCAGATAAAGGTAAATTAAATTTAGCAAAAAAGCTTAAAGATGAGGATTATATTTATATAGAAAAAAAAGGAGAAAATAATGGAGGGGCAAATAATAGCACAGCACCAACTAATTCTGGAATTAGTGCAGAGGGAAAAGTAGATTTGAATACTGCATCTAAGGAAGAACTAAAAACCATATCAGGCATAGGAGATGTAACTGCGCAAAAGATACTAGATTATAGAGAAAAACAGGGAACTTTTAAAAATTTTGAAGATTTAAAAGCTATAGGAAGAATAGGAGATAAGACTATAGAAAAAATAAAAGAAAAAGCTGAAATAAGGTAGTATTCGTTATATTTCTTTTAAATTTTTACAAAATAATATATAATGAGTATTGAATAATTTATTATTTTTTAATGTAGTTGGGTTTTTAAAAAGAGAGGTGCTTAAAATGTCAAATAATATAAATATTAAAGAAGGGGAAGCTTGTTCTATAGAAAAAAAAGAGATAAGGCTTACAGAGCTTTCCAGAACATCAGGATGAGCGGCTAAGATAGCACCGGGAGTGCTCTCAAAAATACTTTCAAAATTGCCTAAAATGGAAAGTGAAAATTTAATAGTAGGAATAGAAACTGCAGATGATGCAGCCGTATATAAAATAAATGATGATACAGCTATAATACAAACATTAGATTTTTTTACACCTATAGTAGATGATCCATACATGTTTGGCCAAATAGCTGCAGCTAACTCTTTAAGTGATGTTTATGCTATGGGAGGTAAACCAGTAGTAGCGCTAAATATAGTTTGTTTTCCCTCCTGTTTACCTATAGAAGTTTTAGGGGAAATATTAAAAGGTGGAGCGGATAAAGTTATGGAAGCAGGAGCTGTAGTAATAGGAGGACATACTGTTGATGATAATGAGCCTAAATATGGTTTGTCAGTAACAGGTACTGTACATCCAGATAAAGTTTTAAAAAATTATGGATGTAGAGAAGGGGAAGTTTTAATTACTACAAAGCCTTTGGGAATAGGTATTATAAATACTGCAATAAAAGGAGATATAGCATCTAAAGAAGCAAGAGATGAAGCAGTGAAATCTATGAGCACTTTAAATAAATATGCAGGAGAAATAATAGCTAAATATAATGTAAGTGCTTGTACGGATATTACTGGTTTTGGTTTTCTAGGGCATGCGTATGAGATGGCTAGTGCATCAAATGTTACTTTAAAATTTAACCATGAGAAGATAGCATATATAAAGGAAGCAGAGGAATATGCTGAATTTGGATTAGTTCCAGCAGGAGCTTACGCTAATAGAGATCATATTGAAGGAAATTTTGAGTTTAAAGATGTTCCTGTATTTATGCAGGATATATTATTTGATCCTCAAACTTCGGGTGGACTATTGATTTCCTGTTCAAAAGAAGAGTCAGAAAAAATTATGGAAGAATTAAATAAATTAGAGTTAAAATCTTCTATTGTAGGAGAAGTTATAAAGAAACAAGATAAATATATTATAGTTGAATAAAATATTATACTATTTATAATGATAAGTACTGAATATATAATACGATTAAGAAATGGAGAATGGGGCATGGATAAAAAACAATTATTACGTAATCTACCCAAAATAGATGAACTTTTAAAAGAAGAGATTGTTAATAAGTATTTGCAAAGCAATTCTAGAGCCTTAGTAGTAGATAGTATTAGGCAATCCATAGATTACTATAGAAATGAAATTTTAAAAAGTGCCATAGAAAATTTTACTAAGGAAAATGTTATAAATTATTTCGAGGATATTTTAGAAGAGAATAAAAGTACTAAATTTAAAAAAGTTATTAATGCTACAGGTGTGGTAATACATACTAATTTAGGAAGATCCTTATTAGCTAAAGAGGCTATAGAAAATGTGGTAAAAGTGTCAGAAAACTATAGTAATTTAGAATACGATTTAAAAGAAGGAAAACGAGGGTCAAGATATAGTCATGTAGAAGAACTTATTAAGAAAGTTACAGGTGCTGAAGCTGCAATGGTAGTTAATAATAATGCAGCAGCAGTTATGTTAGCTTTAAATACTCTTTGTGAGGAAAAGGAAGCTATAGTATCAAGAGGTCAATTAGTAGAGATAGGAGGTTCCTTTAGGGTACCAGACGTAATGACGTTTAGTAGAGCTCATTTAGTTGAAGTGGGTACTACAAATAGAACTCATTTATATGATTATGAAAATAATATAAATGAAAATACAGGGGTTTTACTTAAAGTCCATACTTCAAATTTCAAGATAATGGGCTTTACAGAAGAGGTATCTTCAGAAGAAATGGTACAATTAGGTGAAAAATATAAGTTACCTGTAATGGAGGACATAGGTAGTGGTACCTTAGTTGATTTTTCTAAATATGGTTTTACTTATGAACCGACTGTTCAAAGCAGCCTTGAAAAAGGAGTAGATGTGGTAACCTTTAGTGGAGATAAAATGTTAGGAGGACCACAAGCAGGCATAATAGTAGGTAAAAAGAAATACATAGATAAAATGAAAAAGAATCAATTAACTAGAGCCTTAAGAATAGATAAAATGACTTTGGCAGCCTTAGAAGGAACCTTAAAATACTATATAGACGAAAAGGAAGCTATAGAAAATATTCCAACATTAAACATGATTTTAAGCTCTAAAGAAATCCATAAAAAGAGAGCTCAAAGATTAAAAAGAAGACTTCAAAATAATGTTAAAGATTTTAATTTTAAAGTATCAGAAGAGCTTTCTATGGTAGGTGGAGGTTCAATGCCAGGGGAAAAAATACCTACCTATGTAGTAAAAGTAAATAGCGATAAAATAACAGCAGAAAAGATAGAAGAAAAATTAAGATTAAGCAAAAATCCTATAATAGTTAGAGTAAGCAAAGATGAAGTAATATTAGACGTAAGAACTTTATTTGAGAGAGATTTTAATATAATAGTAGAAGAATTTAAAAAATTATTAAAATAATTGAAAATGGTGATGTTTATGAAGAACGTAATAATAGGAACAGCTGGGCATATAGATCATGGTAAAACCACTTTAATAAAAGCGTTAACAGGAAGAGAAACAGATACTCTTAGAGAAGAAAAAGATAGAGGTATATCTATTAATTTAGGTTTTACATTTTTTGATTTACCATCAGGGAAAAGGGCAGGAATTGTAGATGTACCTGGACATGAAAAATTTGTTAAGAACATGCTAGCCGGAGTAAGTGGTATAGATGTAGTTCTTATGGTTATTGCTGCAGATGAAGGTATTATGCCTCAAACTAAGGAGCACTTAGAAATATTGCAATTACTTAATGTTAATAAAGGTATAATTGTTCTTACAAAAACAGACATGGTGGATCCAGAGTGGTTAGACATGGTCAAAGAAGATTTAAGAGAAGAACTAAAGGATACTTTTTTAGAAAATGCAGATATATATCCAGTATCTTCAAAGACTAAAGAAGGAATAGGTGAATTAATAAAAGCTATAGATAACATGACAGAACATATAGAAACAAAGGATGTACAGGGGCACTTTAGATTACCTGTAGATAGGGTTTTTTCTATAACAGGCTTTGGAACTGTAGTAACAGGTACAGTAATTAGTGGTTCTATAAAAGAAGGACAAACTGTTCAGATTTACCCTTCAAAGGTTGTTACAAAGGTTAGAGGAATTCAAGTCCATGATGAACCAACTAAAATAGCAGAGGCAGGACAGAGATGTGCAATAAATTTATCTAATATAAAAAAGACCGAGGTAGATAGAGGAGATATAATATCTATAGAAAAGCTAATGGAACCATCCATGATGATAGATTGCAAGCTATATTATTTAAAAAGTGCATCAAAGCCACTAGAAAATAGACAAAGAGTTAGATTATATAATGGAACTAGTGAAATAATATGCAGAGTTGTTATATTAGACAAAGAGTGCTTAAATCCAGGGGAAGAAGGATATGTTCAATTAAGATTAGAAAAGCCTATAACTTGCCAGAGAAATGATAGATATGTTATAAGATCTTATTCTCCAATGGTAACTATAGCAGGAGGTTCCATAATAGATCCATTACCTAAGAAGGCAAAACGATTTAATGAAAAATATATAGAAGAATTAAAACTAAAAGAAAGTGGAGATACTTCTAATATAATAGAAAAAATTATAGAAAAATTAAGCTCTAAATTCCCAAATGAGGATGAAATATTAAAAGCATTAGGGAAAAATGAAGAAAACATATCAGATGAAATAGAAGAACTAATAAAGTTACAAAAGGTAGTATTTTTTAGTAATGGAGATAAAAGGGTATATACCCATATAAATTATATAGATAAAAAAGTAAAAGAAATGACATCTATATTAAAAGAGTTTCACGAAAAAAATCCTCTTAAATGGGGAGTATCTAAGGAAGAGCTAAGAATAAGGGTTTTAGGTAAGGATATAAAACAAAAGACATATGATAAACTTTTAGAACTTTTAGAGAATAAAGAACTAATAAAAATTCATGGGAAATATATTTCTGAGCACAATTTTAATGTGGAGTTTAACAAAGAACAAAAGTCTATTTATGATAGAATAATAGCTAAATATAAAAAAGGAAAATACAGTCCACCTAAATATGAAGAACTTATTTCCCGGGAACAAAATGCAATAGAATTTAAAAGAGTTTATGAAGCTATACTAGAAGAGGGAACTTTATTTAAAGTAAATGAAGACTGTATACTTTTAACATCAGATTATAATGAAGCCAAGGAAAAGGTGAAGAAATATATAGAGGATAATGGAAAAATAACAGTAGCCCAGTTTAGAGATACGATGGATACTAGTAGAAAGTATTCTTTAGCTATATTAGAACATTTTGACGGAATAAAATTTACAAAGAGAAATGGGGACGAAAGAGTCTTATATTAAGGAAGTTGTGACTTAAAAGTAAGTTTATCTACAGCCTATTAAAAAGGGATATGTGTCTAGAAAGATAACTCAATTCGCTAAGAGATTCTAATTTGTTTTTTCATAAAATATATTGGTAAAAACTGAAACTCGCTGAACGCTCAAACAATCAGTTTTTACCTAATATATTTTAAAAAAACAACTAAGAATCTCTAAGCTTTTTCGAATGTCTTTTACGCCACATATCCCTCTTTTTAATAGGCTGAAGATAGCATAACTTTTTAAAGATAATTTCCTATGGAACGGGATGTACCAAAGGAAGATTTTACTCCACTCTGTTATGTAAAATCCACAATTATATTCTTATTTTTAAGATTTTTATATCTTTATAAGTATATTAAAAATTTTTAGTTGTTTATATTCTTTTCATTAAGGATCTCAAAAAATTTTCGTTAGAAAATTGATGCATAGCATGTCAAAGGACTATATTTTTTATAATATTTATATAAATTAAATTTACACTCAAATCTATTTGCGTTAGCAAACAAATTTAATATGATAAAGGCAATAATCTCGTTAAGTTTTATTTTATATAAACTTAATGAGGTCGTTATATAAATATATTATTTTTAATTGGAATTCTTTAATGAAGAATATTTTTTAATCTTACACTATATGAAAAATCATCATAAATGCTTAACTAAAAGACTTCTGGCTACGCCGATTATTTTTGAGCAAGCAATGAAACTCTTGCTTAATTCTTCTCATCAGTAAGCAGCCATATCAAAATCAGAGATTTTGGATGCCTGATTAAAATTAAATACTAATTATTATAGAAAGTCTACGACTGTGTTATCGATTTTTCTGAAGTTATTTATATATTAAATTTAAAATGGATTTTATAATCTTTAAATTTAATAACTAACTTAGCATAAATATTATATTAAAGATTTTGTGTAGAAGAGTGGAACAAAATCATCCTTTTGTAGAGTTTTCTTTCAGTAGAAAATTATTATAACGGCCTTTAAAGGTATTAAAACAAAAGATACTTTTAGAGAAAATAGATATCTAGAGAAATAATCAGAATACTTTATTTGGCAACTAATATTTGAGTGTAAAGTAAATAGGACGTTTACTTAGCTCTAGCTCTACAGGACGTGGCATTAGAGCGTTAGCTTAAATATTAGGGCACAAACACAAATATTAGTATTATTTATTTTTATAGCTATCTATTGACTAAAAGTATTTCTTGTTTTAATTTTCAACCTCTAAAGGCTGTTAAGCCGTAGTTTACTTATATTTAGAAAGAAGAGCATTTTTATTTATATTTGATATTAGTAAAAAAACAACAAAAATATTGTATAATAAGTAGAAGTATGTGGAATTTTAATTATATATGTTGACTTTAACGAAAAGTTTATATATAATAGTATTCGGTCTTAAAAATATGGGAGTAGATAGGTGCTGGTGTGCCTGCCGGTCTTCAAAACCGAGTTGTCGTGCTAAGACCACGATGGGTGGGTTCGATTCCCACATATTCCCGCCAAAAAATGCTTTGAAGTAAGTATATCTTATTTCAAAGCATTTTTATTTTAAAAGAAATCAATATAGATCAATTTAGTGAGTATATAAAATTTAAATAATAGATTTCTTTATCTTAAAAGAGAACCTTAATAAATAAGGTTCTTTTTGCTATAAATATTTGCAGCAATTCATATGATTTGTTACTAAAATATGAATTGGGTATAAGCTAATAATACCAATAGTTATACAGTGTTTGGATTATTTTGTATTCATAAATATGGTCAAAATGAAATTTGTATAAACTTTATATTAAATATTTGCTTGAAATATAAAAAAAAAATTATAAATGCTATAATAACCAAGGGCAATTCATATTAAAAAGTTATATATTCTAGTACAAGGAGGAATAATATGGTATTTAGTTCTCAAATATTTATTTTTATATTTTTACCATTAACTTTAATTATTTACTATACATTAGGAAATATTCTTTCAAATAATATTTTAAAAAATTGTATTTCCCTCTTTGCAAGTCTAATATTTTATTCATGGGGAGGGATGAAATATTTACCAGTTCTTTGTAGTTCTATTTTTATAAATTATATTTTTGGATTAATTATAGACAAGCTTAAAGATAAAAAAAGATTTAAAAAATTTTTTTTGTTAATAGGTATAATTTTAAATTTAGTTTTACTTTTTTACTATAAATATTATGATTTTGCAATAGGAAATATTAATAGAATTTCCAATGCCACATTCCCATATAAGGAAATTGCATTACCTATAGGCATTTCGTTTTTTACATTTCAAGGTATGTCATACATAATTGATATATATAGAAAAGATGCAAGGGTTAATAAAAATATTTTTTCTGTTGCATTATATATATCATTTTTCCCTCAATTAATAGCGGGTCCTATAGTTAAATATAAGGATATAGATAATCAAATAAGAAAAAGAAAAGAAACTATGGAATATTTTAGTTATGGTATTGAAAGATTTGTTATAGGATTATCAAAAAAAGTAATTATTGCTGACACTGTAGCTGGGATAGCTGACACAATATTTTCACTTTCAAATGTAGGAATTGATCAGCCTACTGCATGGTTGGGAGCTATTTGCTATACTTTTCAAATATACTTTGATTTTTCAGGGTATTCAGATATGGCTATTGGGTTAGGGTATTTGTTTGGTTTTAAATTTATGGAAAACTTCAATTATCCATATATATCAAAATCTATAACCGAATTTTGGAGAAGATGGCATATATCTTTATCTACTTGGTTTAAAGAATATCTTTACATACCATTGGGAGGAAACAGAAAGGGTAATACATATTTAAATTTGTTTATTGTTTTTTTAGTTACAGGATTGTGGCATGGAGCTTCATGGAATTTTATTGCATGGGGAATATGGAATGGTGTATTTATAATTATTGAAAAAATTATAAATAAAAAAAGATGGTATATAAAAATCCCCTGTTTTATAAAAACAACAATTACTATGCTTATTGTTATATTAGGATGGGTGTTATTTAGAGCTAATGGCCTGATGGACGCAATAAATTATTTATCAATAATGTTCGGAATAAATAGAGCTACAACAGTTACATTCCAATTTAGTTACTTTGTTAATAAAAAAATAGTATTTTGGATGCTTATGTCAATTGTAGGATGCACTCCTGTAATCGGTAATACATTGAAATCACATCAAAACAAAAAAATATTTCAAATAGGAAAAACAATATTTATTGGAATTTTATTAATTATTACAATAATATTTATAGTTAATTCCACATATAGTCCATTTATTTACTTTCAATTTTAAAGGAGGTGTTAGTATATGAAAAAAATACATTTTTTTAGAATAATTTTATTTCTGTTTATAATTGCATTTCCTATATTTAGTATGAATTTAAAAAACAATCAAGTTTCAGATATAGATAATAGGAAACTTATTGAGCTTTCAGAAATATTTTCAGAAGGGAATATTATCCCCAATATAGAGAATTACATAGGAGACCGTATAGGATTTAGAACTCAAATGGTTAATATATATACTAAAGCTATGGATATATTATTTGATGAAATGATACATCCAAGTTATCAATATGGAAAAGATGGATATATTTTTGCAAAATTAAAAGAAAATGAAACAGATAGAGAGTTTCAAGAAGTTTATTCTAATTTTATATTAAATTTTCAAAATTACTGTATAGATAGAGAAATAAAATTTTTATATGCTACCGAACCTAGTAAAACAACAATATACTCAGAATTTTTACCACAGGGATATAATTATAACAATGGAAATCTAGAGTGTTTTTTAAGTCTTCTTAAAGATAAAAATGTTAATTATATATATACTGGAGAAGCTTTAATGGATGCTAAGAGTTCTAAACAAGTTTTTGATAAAAAATATGATGCCAATCATTGGAATGAAACTGGAGCTATTATTGGAATTTCATCTATATTAGACAGATTAAACGATTTAGACTCAAGAGTAGATAAGTTTGATATTAATAAATTTGGGCCTATAGAGTATACTAATACAACCCTTCCGGTTTCACATTTCGACATAAATGAAAAAACTACACACTATAATTTAAAAAAGAACAATTCTTTATCTATTACTGATTTCAGAAATGAGATTAAGCAATCTAAACAATTCACATATTTTGCTAATTATAAAAATCCTAATAATAAAGATGCTCCTAAGATACTTATTTTTGCTGGAAGTTATTTTCAAGGAAGAGATAAGTTTCTTACAGAAAATTTTTCAGAAGTAATTAGAATACATAATTATCATAATGTAATTGACTATGATTATTATATAAATGTTTTTAATCCAGATATAGTTTTATTTGAGTCTACAGAATATACTCATTCAGATTACTATTTCCCTGTAGAAGAAATGAAGAATACAACTTACAATAAGGAATTTAAATATTATTCTAATCTTCCAGAAAGTAAGTTTGCATATATAAAAGATAATACTTTTAAAAAATCAGATACTAATTTGATGAGTTTCTCTATTCCTATAGAAGGAGAAAAGTTATCTTATGCTTATGCTGATATTTCAAATAGGATACTAGATTGTAGAGTAAAGGAGATTAATGGAAAACAAGAAGTTGAATTTTCTATACCAACTTCAGAAATAGAAAATTTAAATAAATTTAGTTTATACTTAATTTCCGAAGATGAAAGTAGAATTGCAAAGCTCCCTTGTAATTTAAATTAATAAGTTTAGTTATGCAAAATAAAAATTGCAATTAGAAACAAATTTTATAAAACCTCCTATAATGCTATATAGGAGGTTTTATATATGTGGTAGATATATTTTGTATCTGATTTTATTTTATAGTAGTAACCAAAGTTATACTATAAGTATATAAAATATAAGAAGAAGCTATGGTAAAATAGTTAAATAGGATATAATTAAAGTATATAAGGAGTTAATTAATATTATATAAAGACTTAATTAATATATACGACAATAGAATTAGCAAAAGTATGTAGTTTGTAGCTTGGAGGTAGAGAACCTTGACCAATTTTTATAATTATACATGGGTAGATGTAGTGAAACACTTAAATAGTGATTCTTATTCAGGACTTTTAGAGAGCCAAATAGATTTACATAGAAAAAAATATGGTGTTAATGAATTTCATTTTGGTAAAAAGAGGAATATATTTTATCTTATACTAAAAGAAATAACACAATTATGGTTTATAAATATAATTTTATGTTCTATCTTATTCTTTATATCTAAGGAAATTATTTGTTTCTCTATATTAATTCTTATAGCTTTAATGAATTTAGTTTCTATAGTTTATATAGAATCAAAGGAGCTTAAAAATATAAATACTTTAGAAAAATTAAGTGTAACTGATTCTAGAGTGTTAAGGGGTAGTCTAAGTAAAAATATAAGTTCCACTGAATTGGTGGTAGGAGATATAGTTAGACTGAAACCAGGAGATATAGTGCCAGCAGATATAAGGATAATAGAAACTGAAAGGTTAAGAGTAAATGAGGCTGTAATTACTGGAGAAAACTATGCTGTAGAAAAATATTCTACTAAAGTAGAGGATAAGGAAATAACCACTTCAGAAATGAGAAACATATTATTTAAATCTTCAACTATAGTTTCTGGTGAAGCATTAGGAATAATAATAGCTGTAGGTGAAAATACGGAAGCTTTTAATATAATAAGTAAATCCTCAGAGGATGGGGAAGAAAAATTTTCTTTAAAAAATAAAATAACAAAGATAGCAAATAAGATATCCTTAATATTTTTAATATTAACTATTCTAGTATCTTCTATAAACTATGTAATGGGTAATGATTTACAGATTATAATAAGAAATAGTTCCATATTAATACTTTCATATATCCCAATTACACTTATTTTAATTATTATATTTAGTTCATTTATTATAATTAAAAAAATGAAAAAAGAAGGCATAGTTTTTAAAAATATATCTGTAATAGAGAAATTTGCTAAGGCATCTATAGTGTTTATAAATAAAACTGGAGCATTATCAGAAAAAACAATGTCAGTAAAAAAAATATATACTAATGGTAAATTTATTCCTTTAAACGAGGAAACCATAAAAATAGATAGAGAATTTAAAGAGGATCTAAATGTAACAAGGCTTTTACAAATAGGGATTTTATGTAATGATACAGATTTTAAAATAGGAGAAATAAAAAATATTAAAAGTGACTATGCAGAAATAGCTTTAACGGAGTTTGCCATGAGAAATGGTATAAATAAAAACTCTTTAGAAGAAGAAAATAATAGAGTATTTCAAATACCTTATGATACAGATAAAAGAATCATGACCACAATTAATAAAGTAGATGGAAATTACAGAGCAAATATAAAAGGGTCATTAGAAAGTATACTAAGTAAATGCACTCATATAATGAAAAATGGCATAGAAATGGAAATTAGTGAAGAAGATATAAATAATATAAAAATGGCTGATATGGAAATGTCCAAAGACAGTTTATCTGTTTTAGGACTTGCCTATAGAAGTTTTAATTATGAACCAAGTTCCAAAGAAAACGTAGAGAGTAACTTAGTTTTTGCAGGTATTATAGGCTTTGATAACCCTTTAAAAGATAATTGGGAAGAAGCTATAAATTTATCTAGATATCTTTGCGTATATCCTATAATAATTACAGAAGATAATAAACTTACAGCTTATTATACTGGAATAAAATTAGGTATATTAAGAAAAGTAAATCAAGTTATATCTGGTGTAGAAATGGATAATATGAAAGAAGAGGAAATTAAAGATAATATAGATAAAATAAAGATTTTTTCAAGAGTAAATTATAAACATAAAATAAAAATAGTTAATAATTACAAAGGTAAAGGTTATGTAACTGTTATGGAAGGCGCTAAGGTTAATGATTTACCATCGCTAAAATCAGCAGATGTAGGTATAACAGATTCCAGTAGTAGTTTACTTCAGAAATTTTCAGATATAGTATTAAAAGATTGGAGTTTGAAAAATTTACTAATGAGTATAGTGGATTGTAGAAAGATTTTGCAGGCTTCAAAAAATACTATAATGTATATAATAACAGTACTTTTATCTACATTTTTATTTTCTACAATAATTAATAATTTTTATTCTATTTCAGAATTAAAATTTTATATACTTTGGATTAATTCTATAACCATATTAATATCATCTTTAGCTCTTATGTTTCAGTATAAAGAAGAAGATTATTCTATAGACAATATAAAAGAAAAGCAAGATTTAATTAAACCAAATAAATGGAGAATAATTTTTACAGCTTTAATAATAGCAACTATTTCGTTTTTAAATTATAAGTTTTGTTATTCATACTCTAAAGAAACAGCTGGGATAAGTTCATTTTTTATATTAAATTTATTATCAAGCACTAGTATATATATATTTAGCAAAAAGATTGTATTTAAAAATAAAGTTTCTAATATGCTTGTAATTATAAATATATTTTTTCCTATAATTATAAGTGCTATATTGGATTATAGTATTTTATTTAAAATTTTTAATTTCCAATACTTAAAAATATTTTTAGGTATAATAGTTATATGGTTTATTACAATATTATTTAATAACTCAGGAAAAAAACTTTCATAACATATTAATAACAATAATAGAATTTAAATATATATTAACCACCAATATCAATGATTAAAGAATCTTAGGATGGTTAAAATAATAATATGGAGGTGAAATGTTTCATGAGTTATAATATTTTTGAAACAGTTGTAAAAGGAAGCAATACAGTATTTTTAGATATACCTTCAGAACAATATTTTTCATATTATGATAGATTAGATAAAAAGTCAGCAGATAACATAGTTAAAGACTATTTTATTAACAGAGGAAATAAAAAAGATGCTGAAGTTATGGATATAGAATATAATGAATACACAAAAAGTGTTCAAATATTAGCAAAACTTCAAAGTTAAGGAGATAGTTTATGGAAAGACCATTAAGTTATTATGCTATTTCGGTTTTTTTAGGATGTATTTCTACCTTGTTATTATTTAATAATATATTATTAGGTGCAGTGTTTACTGCATCTTTTTTAAT
>OGSC01000477.1_pt1 | contig 18424 bp, 27 predicted proteins | sample 1573751 | NCBI WGS metagenome assembly OGSC01 (sample SAMN03295840, study PRJEB24534) | human gut metagenome | isolation source: fecal sample 8 from infant 5 | host: Homo sapiens | place: USA: Pittsburgh, PA | collected 2014-07
GAGCAACGCCCTTCTAAGGCGTGGGCCAGGGGTTCGAATCCCTTAAGACGCACCAAATAAGTGCCATTAGCTCAGCTGGTAGAGCACCTGACTCTTAATCAGGGTGCCCGGGGTTCGAACCCCCGATGGCGCACCAGCTTGATGGCGATTTTAAGACTATATATCGGGGTGTGGCGCAGATGGGAGCGCGCGTGGTTTGGGACCATGAGGTCGCAGGTTCGAGCCCTGTCACCCCGACCATTATTAAACTGACAAGAAATATGTAATATGCGGGTGTAACTCAATGGTAGAGTGCTAGCCTTCCAAGCTAGTTACGAGGGTTCGATTCCCTTCACCCGCTCCATTTTTTTGTTCTTTTTTATTTAGTGCGCCCATAGCTCAGCTGGATAGAGTGACGGACTTCGAATCCGGAGGTCGCAGGTTCGACTCCTGCTGGGCGCACCAATCAAGCCTTGTAAATGCTAGGTTTACAGGTTTTTTATTTTATTATGGAATTAAGTTTTGCCCCCTTTTTTGCCCCTTATAGATTTTTTGTATAAAAAAAAGGGCTATTTTGCCCCCATAGATATATATAAATCATTCAATTTTGATACTGCTTTCTTCTTCATACTTTCTAACACATGGGTATAAGTATCTAAAGTGATAGAAATATTACTATGTCCTAACAAGGTTTGCACCGTTTTCGGGTTTTCTCCTAATTCAAATAATCTAGTGGCATAAGTATGCCTTAAATCATGAAATTTCCTATCTTTTAGCTTATTATCTTTAAGTATTCTTTTATATCTTTTACGAACATTGCTACTATCTAAATACCTACCAAATTCATTACAAAAAATAAGTGTGTTATTTTCATATAAATTACCCATCTTTAGTTTTAATTCCTTCTGTTGTAGTTGATACTGTTTTAATCTCTTCGTCAAAGGTACTGGTATAGACAAGGTTCTTTTACTTGATTCACTCTTTGGAGTTTGCTTTGTCATGCGGCAAGCCCCACGCCCTTCTTTGGAAACATCACTAATATATTTAACTGTTTTATTAACTCTAATTGTATTATTCTTAAAGTCTATATCTTTCCATGTAAGTGCTAGGAGTTCTCCTTGTCTTAATCCGGTGTTAAGAGCAGTAAGGAATAACATTTCCAAATCATGACCATCTATAGCCTTAACAAATTTCTTTTGCTCTTCTAAAGTAAACGGTTGCACTTTCTTAACTTTAGCTAACTTTTCTTCTTCCTTCTCTCTAGGTAACACAATAGACCTTGAAAAATCTTTAATAATTATATTATTATCAAAAGCATATCTAATACAAGGCGCTATTATTTTGTTAAGGTTTTTTATTGAATTCACCGATTTGCCTTTTTTAATTAGACTATTGTAATAGTCTTGTATGTCTTTAGAGGTTAAGTCTTTAATTTTGATGGTTGATAGTGGACTATCTTTAACATAATTTCTGTAAATACCTTCATATCTTTCTTTAGTAGAGGGTTTTACATTTATGCAATGAACATCAAAGAGCCAATTACATAAAAAAGTTTCAAAAAAGTCTTTGTTATTAGTTATTCCATGGTCAAGCTCATTAACCATGGATTTTATTTTACCATCAAGTTCCTTAACAGTAGAACCATATATATCTTTAGGTTTTGAAAGATTTTTATGTCTTAATCTATAAAAGTAGTATTCTTTACCATTTTTAATTTTTTTCTTATATATAGTTTTTGCCATTGAATTACCTCCCTTTCTTTTAAGAGTAGTTGTTTTATTTTGGTATATAGTTATTTAAAAAGAATATTCATATTTTTAGAAATAATTAATTGGGTTACTATGTTATTTAATAATGTTACCAAACTTGTCAATTTTTATGGATACAGCTCCATATACGCCTTCATTATTCCAAATTTCTTGCACTTCATTTGTTAAATCTGAGTTTCCTATATGCAGGTGTGTATTCACCCCATTTTTAATATTTAAGTGTTTTACTACATTATTTCCGTCTACATAAGTTATTTGATTTATAATTATATCATCCTCACGCATATTTTTAGAAAGTCGGTTTTTTATTATTTTATTTGCTATATTATTTAGAGAATTCATGACTTCGGAGAGTTCTTCGATAGTTAAGCCTTTTATATCGTCCCATGAAATATCTTTTGAATTTTTAACTTTAATATTGAGTATTTTTAATAACGAATCTAAACTACAAACAGAATCTTTTACTAATTGATTAGGAAACAAATCTATAGTTTTAACACTAAAATATTTAGCGATAGATTCTAATGTAGAATAATTTGGGGTTCTTATGTTCCTTTCATAATGAGAAATAGCTTGTTCGGTTACATTTAAGAATTTTGCTAAATCTTTCATAGTTTTTTTATTAGATAATCTTAATTTTCTTATTTTTTCACCTGTAGTCAAGTAAATCACCTCAATATATATTATATAATAAAATAAAAAAAAATAAACACTAAACGTTAAAAATTTAAAAATTATATTGACTTATAAACGCTAAACGTTTATAGTTTAATATAATACAAGTTTAAATTTAGGAGGGGCATTGATGTATATATTAAAAAGTGAGAGAGTTAAGCAAGGAATAAGTCAAAAAAATTTAGCGAGAAGACTTAATATCACTCAACAACATTTATGTAGAATTGAAAATGAGAAATCTATTCCAAGAAAAAAATTAATGATTGAAATAGCAAAAGAACTTGATTCAGATGTTATGACATTATTTTTTTCAAATGAAAAATAATTTTATTATTTTAATTTTATAAGAAGGGAAGATGGACTATGGAAGAAAGAAAAACTATATTAATAACACCTACAGAGGCTATGAAAATTTTAGGGGTGGGACGAAATCGTATATACTGTGATTTACTTAAAAGGAAGGATTTTCCATCATTTCGCATCGGAGAAAAATATTTTGTAAACCGTGAATTGTTGCAAGAATGGGCAAATAAACAATGCTTAATAAAATAAAAATTTAAGATTGAGGTGAGAGTATGAGCGTAAAATTATTTAAGAAGTATTTAGATATATGTAATCAATTAAATGTATTACCAAATTGGAAAGGGCTTAATAGCTTTAAGAAAGCATTTAAGTAAGGTGGTCATATTGTGAAAAGATTTAAAGTATATGATGCTTTAAAAATGTTGGCTGAAAATCCACATTTAAAATTTACAATTAAACAAAACAATGTAATAACAACATTAGAACCTAAAGCTATTAGTTGGGGATATGAGCCAAACAATGATATTAATACAATGGGATATTATGAGGTAGATTTAAATAGTATTGCTATATTAGAAGAAGAAAAAAATAAGTAGGTGGTGATGTGATAGAAAAAACCAAAGGATTTTATCAGCTTAATAATGAAGTGCTCAAATTTGATGTAAATAAAGAAATAAACAAGATAAGATTTAATCAATATATATGTCAAAAAGAAAATTTACAGAGAATTAGTAGAGAATTACCAAAGGGACAGTTTTATATGACTATAAATTCAGTAAGAAATGATTTAAATATTACTTTTGCAGAATCAAGAGGATTAATAAAAAAGTTTATCGAGTTAGGCATAATTAGCAATGCATATACACCACCAAAAGGAAGTAAAAAACCGTCTATTTGGCAGTATAATTCAGTGGTTTTTACTAACAATGACGATAACAATGATGATAACAATGACATTAACAATGAAGAAGTTAGTAATATCAACGTTTTAGATGGTGTTGTTAACAATGATAGTAACAATGAAGAAAACAATGACATTAACAACTCTAAAAAAGAATATATAAAAAGAAAATATAAAAAGAATATATATTATATAGACTTAAAATTTATTGATGATGTTGTTGATAGGGTAAAAATAACACAGGAACAGTACGACAAGTTAGTTAAAAAATTTAATGAAGATACAGTTCATAAGAACATAATTAGTTTAGATAATTATATTGCTAATGGTAAAGGAAAGAAATATAAAGAACATTATAGGGTGTTGAATACATGGTGTAATAAATCAAAGCCTAAAGATAAACAAAATAAATGTAATGATTGGTTGAAGGAGTGATTTAGATAATGTTAAGTAATGAGGTCTTTAAAAACGGGTTAAAAAAATTAGTTATAGAATTTGAAGATAAGGGTTTTAAAATGTCACCTAAAAGAGCAGAGCAATGGTATGAACATATAAAAAAAATAAATGATGATGAATTTACTAAAAGGATAAATAAGGTACTAGAAACTAATAGTTATCCTCCAGTTATGGCAGATGTTTTAAATGCACAAATAGATAATAGGGATAAAAGAACCCAAGAAGCATATGCAGCACTTGAACATTTAAAAGGAGGAATAGAGTTTGATTAATTTAACCGACACCAGAGCAAATGAGGTTGAGATACTTAGCCTCATGCTCAAGGACAAAGATAATAGAATTGATGCTATTAATAATTTAAAGGCAGAGTATTTTAGCACAGACTTAAATAAAAGGTTGTTTAAAGCTATAGAGGTTATGGAGCATGACCAAGAAAATATAGATTTAACTTTAGTTCTTCAAAAAATGGATAGTTTAGGAATAAGAAAAGATGGAGATATGTTCAATGTATCAGAAATATATTCTAACTCTTTAGATATGGGAACTTTAAAAGAACATATTGAGAAGTTAGTTGAAGGGTATAGGTCTAATGAATTTAAAAGGAAAATGTGCCAATTTAGTATATTAGATAAGGTACTGGATACAGATGGGGTTATAAATGAACTTAACAAAATAATTGAAGATAAAAAAACAGAAGATGTAAATACCATTGCTTTACAAGAATGGTTGCTAGATGAAGTAACTGAAAGAATGGAACTAGATAATCCCAAATCAATGGGGTTATTAACAGGATATAAGGACTTAGATAAAATACTAAGGGGAATAGTTCCAGGAAGTTTAGTAACGCTATTGGCTAGAAGTGGAATAGGTAAAACCACTTTTTCAATAGAATTAATTAAAAAATTATCACTGAATCATGAATCAGTAACATATTTTTCTTTAGAAATGCCACCACAACAAATATATTTAAAAATGGTTTTATCCCAAGCTAAATTAAACGTAGATAAATTTATATCTATTACAAAACACAGCAGTGAAGTAATTGAGGATTTATCAATGGCAAGTAATAAAATATCTTCACTAGATATTAACTTTTCCCAGGAAAGAAATATTAGTAAAATTGTTAATTTAATAAATTACTATGTAAGAAAGAAAAATACAAAAATATTTTTTATAGATTATTTAAACATAGTAAAAAGTGATATAAGAACAAATAGCACAGATGTTTTATACAATGAGATTACAGCAGAACTCAAGCAAGTAGCATTAAAAACAGGAGCTACCATATTCTTAATAACTCAATCCAATAGGGCAGTAGATAGTCAACAAGATAAAAGACCGAATGTAAAAGATATTAAAGATTCATCATCAATAGAGCAAAATAGTGATTATATAATAGCACTTTATAGAAATTTAGATTTTAATAATCCAGTTAAAAGGAGAGAATTACGGGACAAAGGAGAGTTAGATTATAATAAGCCCAATGCAGATTTTAACCCCGAATGTTTTGAGGTCATAGTTTTAAAAAATAGGCATACGGGAGAATGTGGAACAGCATATTTAAAATACTTATCTAATTTAGGATATTTAAATTGGTCACATTAAAAATAAAATGGGGGGAGTGTATGGAAGAAGATTTACAAGCTATAATAAAAAAAGTTGGTGCAAAATACAAAAATGCTCCAATGCCTTTAAGAATAAAAATAGGGAAAATATTAGAAGGTAAAATAAAATTAAGCTTATTGGAGGAAGAAAAACAATGATAAATCAAGAATTGAAAGAAAAATATTTTAATTTAAAGGGACAGTTTTTGGAACTTAAGGATATGTTTAAAAAATCAGAACATGATTCAATGGGATTAGAAATAAATACAGGGGAATCATTTGCAGTAATACGTTTTGATGATTTTAAAATGACATTAGATAAAGAGTTACCAGAAATTGATTTAAGTCTATACTTTAATTCAAAAGAGGTAGGATTCTTAAATATAGTTAACAAATATAACTTTGAATTTGATTTTGATGAAGTTTTAGTAGATTTTAGAGAAGAAAGAAAAGTCAATTAAAAAAGGAGTGTGTAAATGATAAGGATAAAGGCTATGTATTCAAAAGAAGAAGATAAAGAAAAGTTATTACGAGAATTTAAAACAAGCTTTAACATAATGAAAGTTAGTAAGGAATATAAAAAAGAAGGTCAACATAGAAGGATCTATATAGACCTAGAACAAAAAAATAAAGTCCATTCCAAAGGAATAAACTATAAACCGCAATTTTAGTTTAACCCTTTAGAGTGAAAAAATCAAGTATAAGGGTGATTTTATGAGTTTAAAAAATTATGAAGAAATTGAAATACAAAAGGAACTGAATAAATTGTTATTGAAGGTTCAAAAAGAACTTAAGAAAAAAATGTTCCCAAGAAAGCATACAAAGCTATTATGGAAAGATGTTAGTATTGAATTGAAGAAGTTAGATAATACAATATTAGGTACTTATGAAACTATAAAAGATAAAGAACACAGCTCAAAAATTCATCATAAAATTAATATAAATAGTTGGGTATATGATGAATATAAAAATGGACTTCATGGTTTGGAAATTCAAAAGAGATATTGTAAAAGAAGATTAAAAAATACTATAGCACATGAACTAATTCATGCTTATGTATATGAGAAATATGAATGGTTTGGTGATGAATATGGATTTCACAATGATGGTAGCCCTATATTTTTATCTATATTAGCATTTTTAAATATACCAAGTGGACATGTTACTATGAAAGCATTTAAACATACTGACATATATAAAAAAGTAAAGGGATATAGTAGCTTTGAATCATTAGAAAATTATTTAATACATTTAGTTTGTGGATATGAGGAAAAATTTAGGAATTTACAAACTATCATACTAAAAAAGGACAATAAGATATACAGTAATCAATTTTTATTTTCCGGTGGTGAAATAACAGGAGTTAGAGGAGAAGTTACGTCAACATCTATATGTGAAGGATATGTTTGCAAAAGTAACCTTTTTATCATGGGAGGAAATACAAATATTAATAATTTAAAAAAATTAGTTTTAAGTAAAACAAAAAGAAATATATTTGAAAAAAAATATATAATGCTTAACTGTCAATCTGTAGAAAATAAAAAGAATAAATACAAGCTTCAAAGTATGAATATATAAAGTGAGACATATGTTTTTAAAATACTTGCATAGGGGAGGAGGAACTGGTATAATTTATAATATAGAATTAAATACTTAAGTACCACACCATAAGGTGTAAGTCTTAGAAATAAGGCACGGGAAATTAACTCAAGTGGAAAACCACTTTAGTTGTTCTCGTGCTTTTTTATTTTATAAGGAGGATTATATGCCAGGGATATTAAGCAAAATATTTAAAAAAAATAAAAGTCCTACAAAGACCGAAAGAGCCGAAATAATGAACGGCAGTCCTGCAATATTTACACCTTTTAGTGGTGAGGCATACGAAAGTGATATATACAGAGCAGCAGTTGACGCAATAGCAAGAAATGCCGCAAAGCTTAAGCCTGTTCATGTAGTAACAATGCAAGGACAAAGAAAAGACGGCGATAGTCAATTAAATAGAATATTACAAGTAAGACCAAACCCCTATATGACGGCTTATGACATGATTTATAAATTAGTAACACATTATTATTTATATAATAACGCATTTGCTTATTTGCAAAAGGACGATAGGGGAATTTTAACAGGAATATATCCGTTAAGACCTTTACAAATGGAATATATGACAGACTTAACAGGCGAATTATATTGTAAATTTTATTTCATGGGTGGTAAGGAATTTATATTACCATATACAGAAGTATTCACCATAAGAAGATTTTATAATTCAAATGATTTATTAGGAGATACCAACACCGCAATAATGCCAACTTTAGAATTAGCACATACACAAAGTGAAGGGCTTGAAAGTGCTATAAAAGCAGGGGCAACAATAAGAGGTATTTTAAAATATAATCAAGTATTAAGTCCGGAAAAGTTAAAACAAGAAAAAGAGGCTTTTATAAATGATTATTTAAGCGTAAGTAATAATGGAGGAATTGCAGCAGTAGACAGTAAAGCTGAATATATTCCTTTAGAATTAAATTCAGTAAATATAGATGAAAAGCAATTACAAGCAGTAAAACAGAAAATATATGATTACCTGGGAATATCGGTAAACATTGTAAACAGTACATACAATGAGGACGAATGGGCGGCCTTTTATGAAAGCGTAATAGAACCTTTAGCTGTGCAATTTTCATTGGAATTGACAGACAAACTATTTACACCCAGGGAGCAGGCGTTTGGAAACTCTATATTATTAGAGGCTAATAGATTACAATTTGCAAGCAATACAACTAAGACAAATATATTAAAAGAATTAATGCCATTAGGTTTATTTACTGTAAATCAAGCATTAGAAATATTAAATTTACCGGCAGTTGAGAACGGAGACAGAAGGGTTCAGACTCTAAATGTTGTATCAACAGATATAGTAGACCAGTACCAAATGAAAGGTAAAGGAGTAAAAGAAAATGAAGGAGATTAGAACGGCCCAAATAAGAACATCATCAGACGAATTAACCTTAGAAGGTTTCCCGATAGTGTTTGATACACCAACTAAAATAAATGATGTGTTCGGCTCATATACCGAGATTATCAAGCGTGAAGCATTAACAAATACTGTACTTGATGATACAAGGTTACTATATAATCATGATTTGTCAAAAGTGCCACTGGCAAGGACACCAAAGACAATGAAATTAATAAAAGAGGATACAGGTATTAGAATGGTGGCAACTTTACCTAATACCGAAACTGCTAAGGAAATATATGCGGCAGTACAAAGGAAAGATTTATCTGGTATGTCATTTGCTTTTAAAGTACCACCGGGAGGAGATACATTTGACGCAAAGACCAATACCAGAACAATAACAAAAATAGAAAAGGTATATGAAGTTAGTATTACACCATTTCCGGCTTATTCGCAGACCTCCATTGAGGCAAGAGCAGCCATACAAGGAACATGGGATAAACAAAAGGATATTAACCAATTAAAAATAAAAGTAAATCAGATATTAAAAAGGAGTGTATAACATATGAAATTTAAAACAGTTGCAGAGGCATTTAATTATTATAGAAATTCAAATATAAAGGACATTGAAAAGAGAGCCGCAGAGATAGGAAAAATAATTGATACAGACGCAAACGCAGATATTGAAAGCTTAAATACAGAACTTGAAGGGTTAAAACAAGCAAAAACAAATATTGAGGAAAGAACACAGAACCCTGGAAGTGGTTTTAATCCAATAACAGGAATGAACTTCAACAATAATCAAAACAAAGTACCGGAAGGTGATATATTTGCAAGCCAAGAATATAGAAGTGCATTTTATAAAACTATGTTAGGGCAAAAGCTTACAGATGTTGAAAATAAAACATTCACAAGAGCAATGGAAATTGTAGATTCAGAAAAAAGAGCAGACGCATTTAGCACAACAACAAATAGTGCAGCAGTATTACCAACAGCCACCTTAAACGAAATTATATCCAAAGCAAGGAAAATGGGCGGATTAATTTCAAATTGTAGAAACTTCAATATACCAACAAATATAAGTGTACCAATAGGAACACCAAGCAGTAAGGCACAATGGCACACAGAAGGAACAACAGTAAGCACAGAAAACCCAAGTAATAATATAGCAAACGTATCATTTGCAGGATATGAAATAATTAAAATATTCTCTATATCAGCAGCAGCAAAGAAAATGACTATATCAGCATTTGAAAGTTATATAATTGATGAATTAACAAATTGTGTAATGGAATGTATAGCGGACGCATTAGTTAATGGAACAGGAACAGGACAAGGTACAGGAGTATTAACAGGCATTACCTGGGACGCTTCAAATAGTTTTACATTTGCAAAAGCAGCAGCACCAGGATATAAAGACTTTACTAAAATGATGGCAATGTTAAAAAGAGGCTACGCAGCCGGAGCAAAATGGGCAATGAGTAACGCAACACTTTACAACCTTGTATATGGGTTAGTAGATGGACAAGGTAGACCAATATTTATTACAGACCCTAAGAATGAAGATATAGGCTATATCTTAGGTAAAGCCGTTATAATTGATGATAATATTGCAGATGATGTTATATTGCTAGGTAACTTCAATTACATGGGTTACAATATGCCACAAGGAATTATAATCGAAACATCAAGAGAGAGCAGCTTTAAAAGTGGCTTAATAGATTATAGAGCAATGGCCATAGCAGATACAAAGCCATTAGTAAAAGAGGCATTTATAAAAATGGCAAGAGCAGAGGGATAGTAAATAAATGGGGTTCGACAGAAATGTCGAGCCTTTAGTTTAAAGAGGTGATATTAATGATTATGAAAATAGAAGAAGCCAGAGACGCGTTGAGAATAGACGGAGAGGACAACGACCCTATAATATATCCTTTATTAGAAGCTATACCGCCATACTTAGAAACTACAACAGGAAAAGCATGGGACAAAGAACCAATACAACCATTAGCAAAGCAAGTAGCAAAGTTCATATTAATAAAGTGGTTTGATGGTACAGAGGCATACGACAAAACTATTGATGGATTACTTACAGCATTAACAGCAATGGGAAGAAATATAGATGGCTAAAGAATATGCATTAAGTTTTTATAAGAGTAAAGAGTGGATTAAGTGCCGTAATAGTTTTATGAAGAGTAAGAATTATATATGTGAAAGATGTGGAGGTGCTGCATATATAGTACATCATAAGAAACATATCACACCATCAAATATTAATGACTCAAACATTACATTAAGTTGGGATAATCTTCAAGCATTATGTCTTGATTGTCATAATGTAGTGCATGGTAGCAATTCTTGTATTGATGGAGTGTCGTTTGATAGTAATGGAGATTTAATTTATAGCCCCCCAGGTTCAAAAAAATAATGAAAAGCACAAAGACCGCAGCCATACATTCCAAAACCCCTCCATGAATATTCATATTAAGGGTGGGACAAGAACTAGCAAATATTTAAAGAAAAGCAGGTGATTTTATGAAAAATATAGAGATTTCAAAAGAAATGAAAAAACTAAGTAAAATATTAAAGGAAGTGCCAAAAGATAGACAGCCAATAGCACAAAGTTTATTTGAAGAATTAGTATTCATGCAAAAGACCCTTGTTAAACTAAAGGAGCAAATAGAAGAAGAAGGGCCAACATCTATGTTTAAACAAGGTAAACAAGAATTTTTAAGAGAACACCCTGCACTTAAGGGATATAATACGACTATTCAAAGATACAGCCTTTTATATAAACAGTTAACAGATTTATTGCCACCAACAACTGGGACAGATAAATCAGACCCTTTAATTGATTTTATAAAGGAGGCTTAATATGAATTACATATTAGAGTATTGGAAAAGTATCACTGACCCCCAAATGGGGGTGAGTAAAAGGGTTTATAAGCAATATGAAAGGCTTGTAAATGATATTAATAACCCAGGACAATATATATTTGATGAATCAAAGGCAAATAAGCCCATTGAGTTTATAGAAAGATTTTGTAAACACAGCAAAGGAGAATGGGCGGGAAAGCCAGTTATATTGGAGTTATTCCAAAAGGCCTATATTTCCGCCTTATTTGGTTTTATAGATAAAGAAACAGGGTTAAGACGTTATAAAGAAAGTATGTTTTATGTGGCCAGGAAGAATGGAAAAACAACTATGTTAAGTGGTATAGCTGCATATATGATGATAGCAGACGGAGAAGGTGGAGCAGAAGTTTTTTCAATAGCCACTAAGAAAGACCAGGCAAGATTATTATTTGATGAAACTCATAACATGATTAAACAAAGTCCGGATTTATCAAAGCATATTAAAAAGCGTAAGAGTGATTTGTATTTTCCCCTTACTATGTCAAGATTACAGCCATTAGGAAAAAATAGTGATACATTAGACGGATTAAATGCCCATTGTGTCATTATGGACGAGTTGCACAGTATTAAAGATAGAAATTTATATGAAGTAATGAAGCAGTCCATGAGTGCAAGACGTGAGCCTTTAATGATTATGATAACAACAGCCGGAACAGTTAGAGAGTGTATATTTGATGATATGTACGAATATGCGTGTAATGTAGTTGATGGAACATTTCAAGATGATACATTTTTACCTATTCTTTATGAACTGGATAAAAAAGAAGAATGGACAGACCCAAAAGCATGGCCAAAGGCTAACCCAGGTTTAGGAATTATTAAAAAGATTGATGATTTAGAGGTTAAAGTTGAAAGGGCGAAGAATAATCCAAAGGATTTAAGCGGAGTATTAACTAAAGATTTTAATATTAGAGATACTATTTCATCAGCATGGCTTACATTTGATGATTTAAACAATAATGAAACCTTTGACATAAAGGATTTTAAAAATTGTTATGCTATCGGTGGAGCAGATTTATCTATTACCACAGACTTAACCTGTGCAACTCTTTTATTAATGGACAAAGATACTCATAAAAGATATATACATCAAATGTATTGGTTACCAAGAGATAGTTTTGAAAAGAGGGTACAATTAGACAAAATACCTTATGATAAATGGTTACAACGTGATTTATTGAGATTATGTAATGGGAATTCAATAAATTATAGTGATGTTACAGCATGGTTTAATGAACTGCTCAATAATTATGGGATTACTCCGTTATGGATTTATTACGATAGTTATTCCGCAAAATATTGGGTTGAGGAAATGGAGCAACATGGTTTTAAAATGCAAAGATGTATTCAAGGAGCAAGAACATTATCATTACCAATGCAAATGATGGGAGCAGACCTACAAGCTAAGAAAATAAATTATAATAATAATCCTATTCTCAAATGGTGCTTAACTAATACAGGAGTTGAAACGGATAGAAACGGCAACATAGTACCTATTAAGAACCAAGCAGCAAAGCAACGTATTGACGGTATGGCTTCAATGCTAGACGCATATACCGGATTATTTGAACACTATGAGGAATTTATAAGAGCATTATAAGGAGGAGTAAAATGGCAGAGAATAGACATTTAAGAGATAAAAAAATAACTATACTTTATCCAAAGAAGTTTGAAAATGAACTAGGTGAAATAAACCAAAAATTTGTACCATTACCAGGGGGTGAAAACATTTGGGCGTATTATCGCCATGCCTCCGGAACTGAATACTATTTAGCCCATACAATCAATGCTAAGGTAGAAGTAATATTTGAAATAGCATGGCGTAATGACGTTGAAACCAATTATAAGATAAAATATAAAGGCAAAGATTATGATATAACCCGGATAGATGATTACGAAGGACGTAAACAAAATTTAAGAATATATGCACATAAAGTAGATTAGGAGGAATTGACATGAAAAATATAATTAGTTATTTAAAAGACAATATGAGCGTATAGAAAGACCACAGAGCGAATTTAAAACACCAACCAATAATTAAACATTTTAAATTTTAAATTCGTATATAAGCCTTTAAATGAGTTTTAAGGGCATACAGTTATAATGGGATAACTATAGTTAAATTTCAACCAACTCAAATTTGAGAAGGTTAGATTTATTTAGCGGAGGGAGAAATTTCCCATAGCAATTATTTTATAGAAGATTTTCAAGAAAAAATTTATGTTTAATAAGGAGAAATGTTATGTGTTCGGAAACTGAATTATCGAATTATAAAAATTACTTAACAGAAAAGAAAATATTATTAATGGAATTGGAGTATTACAAAAATGATATTGATAGTATAGGTACTGTAAATTATTCAGAAAGAGTACAAACAAGTGGTATTTCTGATAAAACGGCTAATAACATTTTTATTAAAGATAAAAAATTGTTAGAAATAGAAAGAAAAATAAATTTAATAGATTTTAAAATAAACAAAATTAAAACTATGTTAGAAGTTTTATCTGAAGATGAGAGAACAGTAATAAACCTTTTATATTTTTCAGAAAGTAAAATTTCAACAACAAGTGCTTGCATGAAAGTTGGAATGTCACAAGCAACTTTTTATAGGGTGAAAGGAAAGGCATTAAAAAAGTTGGATAGGTTATTAAATTAATTTTGCCCCCTTTTTTGCCCCCTATAGTTTAAAAAAAACAGTATTAAATCAACATTGGTTAAAAAATAGAATGGGCATTTACAAGGGGTTGGAGGGCATTTAAAATATTTTAAAATCAACTCTCCAGAATCCGGAGGTCGCAGGTTCGACTCCTGCTGGGCGCACCATAGGATAACTAAATAGATAATATAAATATTTAAAATCAAGACTTAAAATATTAAGTTCTTGGTTTTTTTATTTTTATTCAAAATCCAATGCTAAATATTGTGAGAGTAATATAAACTAAATAAACAGTACAATTAGTTTGTAAAGTAAACAAAATTAATAATAAGAATTAATTTTTATTATTAAAATATTCATAATATTTGGTAGTATATGAAGGTATTGCAGCTTAAAGAGGTGATGTTAAATCATCTCTTTTTTCTTATTTATAAATAAAAAAGTAATCTATAAGTTTTATTTATAGATTACATGATTCGTATCTTTATTACAAATAACTACATAAGTGGAAATATGTTATCATAAAAATGAATTAAATTTTAGGAGGAATTTTTATGAAAAAAATTTTAGTAGAATTCGTAAACACTTGTCCATGTTGTGATGAGTATTCAGAATTTGTAAAGGAAGTGTGCTCAAAATACTCTGATGAAGTAGAGTGTAAAATTTATTATGCAGGAAAGGATATAGATTATATTAAAAAGTATGGGATGATATTAAAAGGAACCTTAATAGTTAATGAAAAGAAAAAAATAGACAAGCTATCTAAAGAAATAATAGAAAGTGAAATAGAAAAGGCTATTGGTGATAATAAGTAATGATTATCTATTACATAAAAAAAATATTGTTAACCTCAATAAATTTATTAAATGGTGCATCTACGTGGCTTATATTTAGTTTTATATTAGCTGGATTATTACATAATATTTTAGCACCAGATAAGTTTCAAAAAATGTTAGGTAATAAAAAAATTTCATCTCTGATTAAAGCAACTTTATCCGGAATGTTGCTTCCTATATGTAGTTGTGGTGTTATACCTTTAGGATTAAGCCTTTATTATTCTGGTGCCTATTTAGGACCTACATTAGCATTTATAGCATCTACACCTATAATAAATCCTATTGCTGTTTTTTTATCCTATGGTCTTTTAGGACCTAAAATAGCTACTATATACTTAGTAGTAGGTTTTACAGTACCATTAATAATTGGAGTAATAGGGAATAAATTGGGGGGACCTGAACTTAAAGCCCCTGGAGTAGAAGAACAAATTCAAAAAAGAATGGAAGAAATAGAATTAGAAGAAGACCAAACATCAATATTTGAAAAAATAAAAATGGGGATTCTGTGGTCTTTTAGTGATGTGGCTGTAGCTGTATCAAAATATGTAATTCCAGGTATGGTATTGGCTGGAATACTTTTAGTTCTCGTACCACAAGAATTTATACAACAATACTTAGGATCACCAAACGCAGTATCTATTTTAGGAATAGCAGTAATCGGTTGCATTATGTATGTGTGTGCGGTAGGACATATACCTTTTATTGCTGCATTAGTAGCTAGTGGAGCAGCCCCTGGTGTAGCCATAACTTTTTTGATGGCAGGAACTGCATCAAATTTACCGGAACTTATAAGTATTGGAAAGTTAATAGGTAAGAGGACAGTAGTTATATATACTACTACATTAATAGCTTTATCTTTTATTGTAGGGTATTTTACAAATATTATATTACCTAACTTTGAACCTGTTATTAGTTTTGATAGAACTCAAAATACTATAAAGGCTGCTAATAAATTTATTTTTGCAGCACCAGAACCTATGAAGTATGTTTGTTCATTAATTATGTTTGTATTATTTTTAAAAGCTATGCTTCCTAAAGTAAAAAAGATAAGTAAAGCAATATCAGCTTAATAAAGGTGAAGATAAATGAGAAATATTAAAATATTTTTTGTGTTTGCAATAGTATTTTTGTTATTTGGTTGTTCTAGAAATGTTAATGAACTTAAACAAAGCAAAAATATAGGAGTGAAAAGTGATAATGAAAGATTACTTTATTTTCAACACAAATACAAAGATAAAGAAGTTTTAAAATGTGCAGAGAAAGATTTAAATAATGATAATAAATTAGATTTAATTGTTATTTATAAAGAAGATAATGATAAAAATTCTATGGTAGTTGTATTAAGTGATAAAGAAAAATATAAGATTACAAATGAAGTTTCAGCACCCATAGAAAATCAAAAAATAGAATTTAAGGATATAGATAAAAAACCACCAATAGAGTTTGTAGTATCAGGATCTAAAAATGGAAGTTTTGGATATGCAATTTATAGAATAGAAAAAGGTAAAATAATAAATCTATTTGGAGAAGACATGAAAGATTGTTGCTAATTTAAGGAGGACTAAAAATGAAAAAAAGAAAAATAATAAGTTTATTATGTACATTAGTTTTAGGAACAACATTAATTGCTACAGGTTGTTCTAAAGAAAGTAAAGAAACTTCAGCTGAAAAGGATAAGGATTATGCAGTAAACCTAGGCTATTATAATTGTGATCATATGACCTCTGCTTGTGTTGCTAAAGATGCGGGTATATTTGATAAAATGGGACTAAAAGTTAATGTATCAGGAAATGGAAAAGTTCCTCAGGCCATGGCAGCAGGAAAAATGGATGTAGGATATATAGGATATGCAGGATTAATAAGAGGATTAGCAAAGGGATCACCTATAACTGTTGCAGCTAATAATCATTTGGGTGGATCAATGTATTTAGTTGTTTCTAATAAAATAAAGGATCCTAAAGATTTAAAAGGTAAAAAATTAGGAATAGGAACAAAGCCTGAAGAAAGTGAAACCTGGTTAATGTGCGCTAAGAAGTTAGGAATTCCTACGGAAGGCAAAAATTATGATTGTGTTGAATTTGGATCAGACAAAGATGCATATTTAGCATTAAAAGCAGGTAAAATAGATGGATTTACTTGTTGCGATCCATGGGGATCAATGGCGGAATATGAAAAGACAGGTCATATTATTGCAACAGCAGATAAAATTGTTGGAGAAGATAAATGGGGTGAATGTTGTGTTTACTCTATGAATACAAAATTTGAAAAAGAACATCCAGAGCTAGCTAAAAAAATGATACAAGCTCATGTAGAAGCTATGAAATATTGTTATGAACATCCAATAAAAGCAGCAAAAATATTTGCTAAAAATTATCAAGTCCCAGAAGAAGTAGCTATTATGACAATTTACAAAAAAACTGTAGGTGAGGGAAGAACTATAACTTGGAAAATGAATGATGATTATTTTAAAACAGAAATAGATACTTTAATGAAATATAAATTAATAGAAGAAGAACCTGATTATGATAAATTAATATCTAAAAAAATATATGAAGAAGCTAAAGTAGATGATTTTGATAAATTTATAAAAGAAAATGTAGATTCAGTTTTCCCAGTAGGAATGAAATATGAAGAGTGGAAAGTTAAAGCTATGGAAATAGATAAATAGGAGTTCAGGTAGAAAAGGGAGTAATATATGTTAACCTTAGAGAAAAATAACTTATTAGATAAAGAAATAGATTTAAATGTTATTAAGCATTATGAAAAGGAAAGATTGATTATAAACAGTATAGATTCAAAATTATCTTATTTAGAAAAAAAAGTAAGAATATATATAATGGACTATATTATAGAAGAAAAAAGACCTTATAATTTAAAAAATCTAGACTATAACTTTATTCGTAATATTGGAGTAACAAAGGATGAATTTATAAATATAGTATTATCGTTAAAAAATAAAAAAGTGTTAGTTATGGATGAAAAAGAAAATATAAATTTTATTTATCCAGTTAGTGCCTTTGATACTAATTATAAAGTTAAATTAGAAGATGGTAGAGAAATAAATGCTATGTGTGCAGTTGATTCTATAGGAACAGCTTTTACATTTAAACAGAATATAAAGATAGAATCTAGTTGCATTATGTGTAATGATTCTATAGAAGTTATTATTGAAAATGGTGAAATTAAAAAATGTATACCTGAAAATTTAAGAGTACTACATGTAGATTTAAATAAAAATAATAGTTGGGCCTCTAGTTGTTGAAATATAATGTACTTCTTCTGTAGTGAAGAACATTATAGAAACTGGGTTAAAGAATCAAATATTGATGAAGACAATATATTTTGTTTAGATATCAAAGAAGCTGTATGTGTAGCG
>OGSC01000478.1_pt1 | contig 18337 bp, 17 predicted proteins | sample 1573751 | NCBI WGS metagenome assembly OGSC01 (sample SAMN03295840, study PRJEB24534) | human gut metagenome | isolation source: fecal sample 8 from infant 5 | host: Homo sapiens | place: USA: Pittsburgh, PA | collected 2014-07
GTTTTGTATAGTTTCATAAATTTTAATTTTAAATTTACTTTATTTTCCATTAGAGTAGTTGATATTATTTTTTAGGGAACTACAACAAATATTTTTTAAAATTCACATTTTATATTAATAAATTTTATATTTTATTTCAAATAAAAAAGCAATGAAATATAAGATTAAAATAGTCCCCAACTTTTATTACGTGGGGACTTTGTTATAATCTTTTATTTATATTTTTCTACAAATTCTTGTAAGTTTTTAATCGTTTCATTAAGGGTTTCTATTCTTGATAAAATTTCCTCTGTAGAAGCTGCTTGTTCTTCACTAATAGCTCCTACACTTCCTATGGTATTATTAATTTCATTTACACTATTATTCATCTCATCTAATATTTTTTCGATATTTTTAACAGCTTCCTGAGATTGATCTGATAATTTTCTAACCTGTCCTGCAACTACTGCAAATCCACGACCTGATTCCCCTGCTCTTGCAGCCTCTATGGCTGCATTAAGTCCTAATAAATTAGTTTGAGTGGCAATACCCTTTATAAATTCTAGAATTTCAGAAGTATCATTTTTCTTATTATTTAATTCTTCTACCATTAAAATAGCATTTTGACCTGATTTTGCCAAACTTTCCGCTGCCTCTGATACCTGAGCAGTATTTTCAGTTACCTGTTTAACATTCTCCACTAATTTTTGAACATTTTCTACTAACTGATTATTATTATCAAAATCTATTCCTGAACTAAGGGTACCTATAACTTCATTGTTTACGCCATAAATAGGAGTGAATATTGTTTTTATAGCTCTGCCATACACTTCCTTTTGAATATTATCATAGATTTCTTTTTTATACTTAATACATTCCTCTATGGTTTTTATACCCTTTATAGGCTTTCCTTCTGGTAAATCTAGTTCAAATTCTTTAGCTCTATGATAACCAACATATTTTTCTAAATCCGTAAGACCTACCACCATATCCTCATGAATAATTTTATTTATGTAAGGTAGTACTAATTTAAAAGCTGCTAATATTTCTTCATTACTTTGAAATCTCCTATTTTCACCCATTTCTATTCTCCCCTTTTTTGTTTAGGTTTGTTTTTAACTAACAGGATTTCTTATATTTTGTATATATTTTCAATATCTATAGGAGCGATTTACTTATTATTGTATTTATCCCTTGGGTAGTTTGTCTTGCTGCTACTAGCATAGATTTATTGTAACTTATAAGCACATCATCTCTAACAGATTTCATAAGAGCTGTTGCCATATCTACATCTTCAATTCTAGACAAAGAAGAAGTTAAATTGGTACCAGAGTTACTTACATTATTAAAGTCATGTTGAAGATTATTTAGATGATTACCTAGTTCCACTCTATTTTTTATAACTGTATTCAACGCATCTTTAATCTTTCCAATAGATTCATTAGAATTAGATGCAGTATTTATATTTATACTATCTATGCCTAAAGCTTGTAAAGAATTATTAGTTAGAGTTAAATCATAACTAGCATAAGGGTTATCTCTTGTTTGAATAATTAATGTTTTATCTTCATTTAAGAGCTTTATTCCGTTGAACTCTGTGCCTTTTGCTATGGTATCTATATTTTCCTTTAGCTCATTAAACTCTTCTCCTATAGCCTGCCTATCATTATCTGTTAAAGTTCCACTAGAAGCTTGCACTGATAATTCCTTCATTCTATGAAGAGTTTTAGTTATTTCATCCATAGCACCATCTGATATTTGAACCATAGAAATTCCATCTTGTATGTTTTTTTCTGCTCTATTTAGCCCTCTTACCTGAGCTTTTAAGCTTTCACTTATGGATAACCCCCCAGCATCATCTGCTGCTCTATTTATTCTTTTTCCAGAAGATAATTTTTCTATAAACTGGTTTTTAGATGTTTTATTCTTTGTTAATTTTGCAAATGAATTCAAGAGAGATCCATTACTACTAACAAACATCTCTCCACCTCCCTGTTATTTTTTCTAGGCTTCCCTGCCTTCCACATATATCATACTTATTATCGTATAATATTCGCTAAAACTTAATTCAAATTTTAAAAAGGATTTTTTTACCTAGATTATAGAACTGTTGATGGAAAATATAATACTATTACTGATGTTCATATAGCTACTGAAAATATAAATGATGTAGATTCATATGTTGAAAGAATGGAAACTGAAATAAAAAAATTATACTCTAACGTATTTAAACATAAAATACGCCCCAACAGATGTATCTTATTTATTCTCTTAATCTAATTTTTGTGATATTTTATCTTTCATGTAATTTTATTTTTTCCTTAAGTAATAGTTACCTTTTATCAATTTTTAACAAGAATAGACATATACGCTAAGCTATCATATCCATTATATTTTAGTAATTGTATAACTCCTTGAATATATTGATTGCTATGCAATACTACCTTAGATAAAGATTGAATTAACTTAAGGGTAAGCTCATCATTTAACCCTTTATGATATCCTGCCATACCAATCATTTGAAGCTTTACAATTCCATAAAGTATACAAAGTAATATATAAGAATCCCATATGTTTTTATAATCTCCAAAAGGCATCATTTCTTTAAAATATTCATTTACTAAATAATTTTCTAGTATATATTCCTTATCTTCTAAATAAGGAGTGAGATATTCTTTATAATTAGTTTCATATTTTTCTATGATGTTTTCTAACTTTTCTCCTTCTATATCTCCCATTCCTAGAACAGTCTCCTTTAGGCATTCTAAATATCTTTCATTTGCTACTCCTTGTAATACTTTTTTATCAATCATTGCCTTTGCTAGTTTAATTTGAATTTCAGTTCTTATAGGTACTTTTTTTAGTTCTTCTTGAAAAGCTCCAGATTCAATTAAATTATTCATAGTTTTCAATATGCTATGTAAATTCTGTATTTTTTCCTCCCTATAAAACTTCTCTATTTTTTTATAAACAATTCCTAGAATAATTAATCTTTCTCCTAAATCATAATTTCTATTTTGAAGTAAGTTTAAACTAAAGATTCTAATATCCCAAAAATATCTTTGCGGTTTGTTGTAAAAAGGATGGCCTTGAGTATCAAAGCTACTATAAAGTATAATTCTTGCATTGCCATCTTCTTCTATATGTTCAAATCCTATACCATCAGGATTGAGTAATGCTAATTTAGCTACTTCTGGGCAAGACATAGTTAAACTTCTTTCCAATTTTCCATCTATTTTTCTCACACTTCTTGGATAAAATGTACAAGTATCAGAAAGATAACTTTGTCCTAAGTTAATATAACCTTTACATAGATTTTTTTCATTTAGAAAGGGACATCTTCCCTTTGAGTCCATTATAATATTACCATAAGCTTCATCACTTTTTTGATTATGTTTACGATTAACCATTTTTTTAATTATAGGTTTTAATTCAGAATTCTTTATTTTTTTATAAGCTAAATAGGTCTTTTTATCTAAATCTACTTTCCAGCCAATACAACAGCTGTCTTCACAGGCTGAACCAATACAGTTGAAGCTTTTTACGTATTCCGGTTGTAAAACAATTCTTTTTCTTTCTGTCATAGATCAACCCCCTTATTTATATTCTACTTTAGTTACTAATACTCTTAATCTAATTTTGTAGTACTTTAACTTCTATATAATTTTGTTCTATACTTTTTAAAATTTTCTCTTTATCGCTATTATGTTTTTTATTCTTATTTAATATTTCTCTTAAGTTAATAAAACTATTTCTCATATCTCTGGTGTATAATATCAACTCACTAGAGGTATCCTTATAATTTTTGTTTAAGGCAGCCTCTATAGAATTTAAGGCTATAATTGAATCATCTATTAGGTTTTCTATTTCTTTTGCTTTTTCTTTATTGTCTATGTTTACTTTTAAATAATCTATAGATTCACCTAAAGTATCCCAAAGATCTGAAATATGATCTTTTACATTATAACCTTCTTCTTTGTGATTGTTTTGTTTAGTATTATACTTATTATTTACTTTAGGGTATGCTATATATTTTATATCTTTTTTAAAATTTTTTATATTAATAGTTAGGGTGGTAGAAAAAAAGATTAAAGTTATAATTAAAGATATTCTTTCTTTTACAGAAATTTTTTTCATATACTACTCCTGTTTAAATTAATTTTATAATAGATCTTTTAAATCCTTTTCTATAGTTCCTTTTATTTTAGATCCCTTACTTGAATTAATGAATTTTATATTTTTATTTTTTTCTATAAGCTTTTCTATACCCTTTTTAAACTCTAACATACCAGAGGTAGTATTTAAATAAGTTCCGTCTACCCCTAATACCTTTTCATAAAAATTGCTTTCTTTTATACTTTCATTATCTCCAGCATGAAATTTATTATCTATAAAAGCCATATCTTGTCCACAGAGTATTATTTTATGCCCTCCAGCTTTTATAGCTAAGTCTATAGTTGGTATAGCTACAGTTTTACCAGTTTGCACTATAATATTCTCCTTATTATAACTACATTTCTTATTAAAAAACATATATTTAGGTCCCTTATAACCTTGCACTGCCCATCTAGAACCTGTAGATATAAAACAAAGAGGAATATCTAAATTCTCATAACCTTTTATCTGATTATATACGATTTCTCCTGGATCTAATATAGTAATTATATCTGGTTTTATACTATTCTTCATTAAAATGTCTAAAGCTCTTCCTACTGCAAATATTTTAACATGTTCTCTCTTTTCCTTTAAGGCATCTAGTTCCTTTTCTAAAGATGGACCAGCAGATGCAATTACTATAGGTTTTTTTTCTAAATTAAAAGTTTTTAAAAATTGCCCTATGGTATTATAATTATTTTTTATATTCTCCTTTTCATTTTCCTCCATAATAGGTTGAAATTTTTCTAAACTAATTTTAGCTATTTTATAACTTTTTATAGCTTCTTTAAAAGCATTATATTTATCCTCTAAAACCTTTAATAGTGGTTCATAAACTATAATATCCTCTACTAAAGAAAGTTTATTTGTAAACTCTTTATAGAATTCTTTGTTATTGCTCAATATAATTTTTACCCTATTATCCCTTTTTATCTCCTCTAAAAGCTTGTATTTATTTGCTATATCATGTATTTCTATATCTAAATCAAATAAAAATAATTCTGAATCTAAGGGCATTCTTTTTAATATCTCTTTTGCATGATAACCCAGACCTATTCCATACATAATTATATGTTTCTTATTTAAAATTAACTGTTTATTGTTTTCTATAAACTTTTCTGCATCTTTTAGGGGATAAAACTTACTATACACAAATTTATTGTTTATTTTTAAAGCATAGCTATTGTCTTTAGCTTTAATAATTTCTATTTCTCTTTTATTAGTATCCATTTTTTATTTCAATCCTCTATTTTTTATTTTTTTTAAAGTGTATCTTAATTGTTTTCTTTCTTTACAATTATCCATCATAAATTTATATAATAACTTAAATTTAAACCAGTAACTAAAAAGCTCTAATTAGTACAATTACCTTGGATTGTACTATAAGTATGATGACAATAAAAAATATTATTCTTGATGGGAATAAAATATTATCTTAACTACCTAGATTGCATACAAATATAAAAATTATATTTTCATATAATTACCTGTTAATATTATTCAATATATTCCATACTCATCTAAATTTTTAGGAGTAGCCTATTGGTATAATTCAGAAAACTTCAATTTGACAATAATAAAGAAAAGTAAAATTCGGTTTAATATCTTGGATAATATTCCATTGGTTAATTTATTGTATTTAATTTCATATGTTAAATGTTGATTGTATATATTTAGGGGGGCTAAGTGAGTTAGCAATTAGCTTTACCAGTTTTGTTATGGGTTGAATATTAACTATAATTCCTTCGGAAGTTCTTTTAACAAAACCCGTTATATTACCAATACTTTTAACTAAAACTCTTACCCCTACATTTTCAAGCTCTGTTCCATACAGAACTGTAGATTTGAACTAACTTATGAGATTGTGCGTTATAAATACTAACCACAAAAATCCATAGATACCATAAAATTTTGAGGTTCTAAGGTTTTTTATATGGTATACATTTTTAGCCATCTTAAAGAAGGCTTCTATGGTTTGACGTTTGTTATAAAAATAAAATATTTCTACTGTACTCATATCCTTATTACTTATGTTGGTTATGAGTACAGTATATTTTAATTTTCCTTTGGAGATAACGTTTGAACTATAATATGTCTAACTCCATTATTTTCAGGAAACTCATAAACTCATGCAGCCTTATCGGCTTGAAGATATCCTGAATAATCTATTTCTTTTGCAAGATTTCTAGCAGTTCTACTAGAGTATCCTTTAGTAATAAATTTCAACTTAGGAATTAAAAGTAACTTTTCAACATTGTCTGATGAACCAAAGCCGCTATCAGTCCTTAAAATTAAATTACCATTGTGAAGTTGCTCTTTATATTTAGATAGTATAGCTTTTAGTAAGTCACTATAGTGATTAGTACAATGAATATTCCCAGAATCTAAAAACATTGTTACTGTTTCAAAGTGTTCACCTGTAAAAGCGGCAGCCAGTTGATATCCACTTTGGTTTTTTTCTTAGCAAAGTAGCCTTTTTCAGTTAATTCAAAGCTCTTACCATTAGCAATTAGACCTGTTTGATCCCAGTCTACGACTACTCTCGTATGAGAGTGAGCTGAGTTACTATGTTTCATAAAAAGATGATGATGAATGTCTTGCAGTTGATGTATGCTGCCAGAATCAAATCGTCTAATTAATTCATTAATTTGTAATTGATCTGGCGCTTTATCCATATCAAACATATTTAGGGCAAGTTTTTCTACACCAAGCTTTTCATTGATGTCTTTGGTTGTTTCGCAACCACTTGTTATAGACATCATAATGATAATAAATTTTTGATATACAGAATATTTTACTTTCTCCATCTTAAGCTTAAAGACCTCAAATGGCTTGAAAAAATTCAGTTTAAGACCAAATTTCATTACTGCAGTTAGCCAAGTGGAAGTATTTTCTTCTCTACAGCTATCTTGAGTAAAGGTAAAATTATTCATAGGATAATACCGCCTTTCTTAATTTTTCTGTGCAAAGAAAATTATACTTCAAGGCTTAGTATTATCCATTATCTATTTTTGGGAAACTATGATATGGAAACTAATAAAGTTTTGTTTGTACAAAACTTAAGTAACTAAACTAATATTTTATAGTTAAAATTTATGATATAATTTTGAAAGAATAAAAAGAAAATAATCACTTTAATTTTTTTGTAGCTCATGTGATATTCTTCTTAAAAATTACTTTGCTCTTGTGGTAAATTATATAGTATACACCAACTTACAACTATATTTTTATTAAATTTTATTTTCCTTTATAAATGCTTATTTTAGGTATTATCGAAACAAAATGACCACCATTCTCTTCAAACCTTTTATTAGAGTCCCTTATGAATTCTATATAACCTGTTGCAAATACTACTATATAATCTACAGGTTTTTCATAGATATAATCAGGATTAACAATAGGAATATTAGCTATCGGTACATATAAACCATCATAAAGAGGATTAACATCAACTAAGTATTCCAAATCATGATTACTTAATCCACATAGATTAATTAGTGATATACCTCTTTGCCCAGCTCCCCACGCTGCAACTTTTTTACCTTTATTTTTTTCACTTAAAATAAAATTAGTTAACGATTGAATATTTTCCTTCGTATTATTAGCAAAGTCTTGTAATGTTTTAACATCAGATAATTTAATATCATCTATGAAATTTTTATCTATGTCATATTCACTATCATTTAAAATACTTTCATAATCATGAACATTCGCTTCCCCTGGAATAGCGTATACTAACATTGATCCACCTTCCATAAAAGCTTTTTTACCACCTATAATATTAAATTTATACTTATTTAATAACTTAGTAATAGTACTTAGTGAGTAATATGATAAATGTTCATGGAAAAATGCATAAAATTGATTTTCATTTATTATGTTTCCCAAATAAGGTACTTCTATTAATAAAATACCTTTTTCATTATCTAATATTTTGCATATAGAACTCATAATATCTTCAAATGAATCTATATGTTCCAAAACGTGTCTCATTATTATCATATCTGATTTTAAAAATTCATTAGGAATTTTGGAAATAGCTCCACTACAGAAATAATCATTAACAGTTTCTACACCCATACTTTCCGATTCACTTGCCAACTTTCTTGATGGTTCAAACCCCAAAACTTTACTTCCTCTATTATTAATACACTTTAGAAAGTACCCATTTCCGCTACCTATTTCAATAACTTTTCTTTTTCCAAAAAATTTATGAATTTCTTCTGCAAGCCCATCTACATAAAGTTTAAACTCCTCAGAGTGTGATGGTGTATATGTATATTCTTCATAGATTTCACTATCTATTACATCAAGTAATTGCACTAGCTTGCACTCTTCACAAACATATGCATCTAAGTTATATGTATATGTCTTAGAACTTGCACTTACTGGATTCCCTGCTAAAGGTATATCCTTAAATTCTATAAACTTTAATAAGGATTTACTTTTACATAATCTACATTCATTATTTTTATTAAACGAAAATTTTTTCATAGTCCTCATCACTCCTAAATTAGTCAATTAATGTGATAATATCCTTTATTGACATTAAGTTATCATCAACTTCTTTCGCTCTATGACATTCAAGAATTTTTGTTGCTGTTTGTTGCATTGCAGGAAACGCACTTCTTGTCAACTGATTAGCATAAATTACAATATTTACTCCATGTGTAATAAAGTCTTCCTCAGTAACTGTGTTAAAAGAAGTAGGTACAACAACTATTGGTGTATCTTTATCCGTTTTTCTAAATTTATCACAGAATTCAAATATTTCTGTAGGATCCTTTTTACGACTGTGTATCATAATACCATCAGCACCTGCATTCACGTAAGCGTAAGCTCTATTTAAGGCATCTTTCATACCTTGTTCAAGAATTAAGCTTTCAATTCTTGCTATAATCATGAATTCATCAGTTCTAAGAGCCTCTTTTGCTTCACTAATTTTATGACAGAAGTTTTCAACAGTATCTTGAGTCTGCTGAACCTCTGTTCCAAATAATGAATTTTTCTTAAGACCAGTTTTGTCTTCAATAATAACTGCAGAAACACCCATTCTTTCAAGGGTTCTTACATTATACACAAAATGTTCTACCAATCCACCTGTATCTCCATCTAGTACAATAGGTTTAGTTGTAACTTCCATAACATCATTAACTGTATCAAGTCTTGAAGACATATCAACTAATTCAATATCAGGTTTTCCCTTTGCAGTAGAATCACAAAGACTTGAAATCCACATTGTATCAAACTGATCTAGTTCTCCGTTACGCTCAACAACGGTTTTTTCTGCAATTAGACCAGTAATTCCATTATGTACTTCTATAGCCTTTACAATTGGACGAAGCTTTAACAACTGTCTTAATCTCTTTCTACGATATTCAGGCATTGCCAATTTTTCTCTTGTAATATCATCAATTTTTTTTACATTTGTATTTCTTGTATATGGAATTTCAATTAGTTGCCCATTCCATCCCTTTAATATTTCAATAACTTCTTGTCTTAAAGCTGATTGTGGTCCACTTTTCCAATTATCACCATGAATTACATAGTCAGGTTTTAATTCACTTAGTACATCTTTATAAGAAGTAGTTTTTTGAATAACTACTTTATCAACTTCTGGTAACTTTTTAAACATTTCAACTCTATATTCAATTTGAGTTGTTGGAAAGCGGTCAAACTTAACACAAGCTTCATCACTTAAAACTCCAACAATTACATTTCCATATTTTTTTGCTTCATTTATAATGTTCATATGTCCTTCATGGATAACTCCTGTACTGAAGCATGCATATACACTTTGGGTCACTTTATTGTTCATAATCTTTTCCCTCCATATTTGATACTATCCAGATATTAAAATTAATTCTAAAAAAATTGCTATAAAAATATATTATTTTACACCATGATATTTCATAAAATTTTCTTTATTCTCTCTTGCTGATTCTTTTGGTCTTCCAAGATCAGCCCTTGACTCTAAACTTACCTTTACCTCAATTAAACATAACTCATTTATATATTTAGCTTTTTTTAATACAACAGTTAATTCTTCTAATCTATAGACATGATACACTTTGGGATAACCACAAGCTTGTGCTATATTTCCAATATTCACATCAACAGCACAAGTAGGCATTCCCCCTACTGATTCGTGAGCATCATTATTAAGAACAATGTGAATCAGATTCTTAGGATTTTGCTTTGCAATAAAAGCTAAGGACCCCATGTGCATAAGTACTGATCCATCACCATCAATACAATATATTCTTCGATTTTCATGTTCCTTTGCAAGCCCCAAAGCAATCATTGAAGAGTGCCCCATGGAACCAACAGTTAGAAAATTTTGCTTATGTCCTCCAAGGATGCTATCACTTTCTTCATATACTTCTCTAGATATCTTTCCAGTCGTAGAAACAATCATATCTGTCACTTCAATTTGTTTTAAAATTTCTTTAATTGCATCTTCTCTAATAATTTCATATGAATTTTTATGTGCTTTATTACCACGTTTTTCAAAAGTTCCTTTTTTAATAATAATAGCAAACTGTCTATTATTGTTAAGTTCATTTCTAGCTATTTCAAAAATAGCCTGTAACTGTTCATCAGTTGTATTAGAACTAATTACCTCATTTTTAATATTCAATACATCAAATAACTCTTTTGTAATCATTCCTTGAAATTTATGTTGTGGCTCATCATGAACACTAGGTTCTCCACGCCACCCAACCATAAATAAAGTTGGAATATCATAAACTTCTTTATTTAATAATGAAACAATAGGATTAATAGCATTTCCAATACCACTATTTTGCATATAAATACATACAGGTTTTCCTGTTCCAAGATAAATACCTGCGGCTAATCCTACAGCTGCTCCTTCATTAGCAGGAACATAATGTTTTAAGCTGTGTGGATTTTCATAATTCATATAATCACAAAACTCTTTTAGTGTAGAATCTGGGACTCCAACAATAGATCCTATTCCAAGTCCTTCCATCTCTTTAACCATAGTTTCAATTTTCATTTGTTCCCCCTTAATTGCCTGTTCTAAAATGAGTTTATTTTTTACCTAAGTAAATTCCTTCTACTTCATCCCTTTCAAAAAGTTCATTTAATAATTGTAGCATTTTTTCTTTTGCCTCTTTCTCAGTGTTATCTTTAAAATAAATAGTAGGTTCAATTTTATCTTTATAAACTATTTTGCAATAATACTTCATCTTTTATAATTCTCCAACCTTTTCTTTATTTCAAGTGCAAAGAATTCACAATCTTCAACATTAATTGACTTTGGATAGTTAAGAGAAAAAACTTTTTTCATCTTAGTTATAACATCATCAGTGAAAAAAACTTTCCTGTTTTCAATTTTTTCTATACCGTCATGGGTTAAGCTTTCAGCATTTATTTCTATAGCTTGCTTTATATCAATTCCCTTTGGAAGAACAAGCTCTATTCTATCTTGAAATATCTTTGCTGGATATCCGCCAATTAAACCATTAGGTCCAGGTAAATGCATAAAGAATCCTTCGTTAAACATAATGCTTTGAATTATTTTTACTATATCCGATGATATCATAAGATTTCTTGTCGGCCCTGAAACAGTACTAATATTAGAAAGCTTAAATATCTCCTCATCACTAATTCCTTGAATATTTTTATCCTTAACAGTACATTCCAAAATGTATTGCGAACCCTTAGCTGATGCCTCTTTTGACACATAAGTATTGAGAAAATGACTTCCTATCATTTTAATGTCAATATCGCTTTGTTCAACATTTAATTTATTTGATAAACCCATTTTTATTCTAGGTATTAAATGGTTAAGATTTCCTGCACCTGTAAATGGTTCTAATCCTATACTTTTCAAAGCTGGACAAACTCCATCTGGGAAACTTGAATTTATTACTTTAGTTTTTATATTAGAAATTCTCACAGCTTCCATTAATTTGTAAATCAATGGGATTGCAAGTGGTAGCCATGCACCATATCCAATTTTATTGGGATATGAATACTCACCATATTTAATTCCTTTAATAAATCTACCTGTATATGCAATAATATCAGGTTTAACTTCATTTAATAGCTCTGCTGTTTCTTCAATGTTGTTTAAATCTGTGTTAATTAAACGAATTTTAGGATAAAATCCCATAAGTTGTGCAGATATTAATGTCATATTTATTCTTTTTTGTGCTTCCTCTGTAGATCTTGTAGTTACAATTATCTCAAAATCTTCTATTCCCTTTGTCCTTGAAAGAAAATCTAATACATAGGCACCTGTACTTCCATACCCTGCTATCATTATCTTTTTAACCATAATTCTCTTCTTCCTTTCATAACATCTTCCACTGTATTGAGGTTTATCCAATTATCCCCTGTTATTAACACTGGTTTCAATTTATAAGTTTTTAATGCTAAATTAATAGAATACAAACCATTTTCAATATTTGCTTCAGCGGAAATTGTATCTGTAAATTTATGTAGTAAATTAACAAGTAACTTTTTGCACGCACCTTCAAACTTCCACAATTGCATACTTTCTCCTAGAACCATGTTTTTATCCTCAATAAACCTAAATACGTCTATATGTTCTCTATCATATATAAATTTTTCCACTAAATCATTTTTACCTATAGCAACTACGCTTCTTTTAGGATTTATTTCTATATCTCTTATGGCAACAGCATTTTCACTTTTATCATCAGTAAATGTCTTATAATATTCAACAGGCATTAATAAATCCCCTTCAGTAATTAAAACTTTGTCAGCATCTTCAAGGGCTGGTGCAGATAATGCCAATGAATACTCGCATCCATGGTGATTATAATACTTATTGTAAATATAAGTAATATCCATATTGAATATACTATTTCCAATTGCTTCTTTTATTTGTTCTGCTCTATATCCCACAACAATCACTGTTTCATTAACTCCGCATTGACTAAGGCAATACAATATATGTTTGATAGAATTTGTTCCATTAAGATCAATAAGACACTTAGGAGTATATTTAGAATATGGCTCAAGCCTACTTCCAATTCCTGCTGCAAGAATTACCGCTTTATATTTCATAATTTACACCTCATTTACCTTGGTATTTTTCTATAAATTATAATATTCTTTTATCCATTCTGAGGTTTTTCTAATGCCATCCTCAAGTGATACCTTTATTTCCATTCCGAGCATTTTTTTTGCTTTAGTTGTATCTAAAAGTCTCCTCTTAGGATCACCTTCTCTATGTAAGCTATACTCAACTTCGGTTGTTTTCCCAGTTATTTTGAATATCATATCAAGTAATTGTTGAATAGTGACCTCCTGACTACTTGCAATATTATAACTTTCGCCTGAAGGAGAATTCTTCATAGCAAGATATGTTGCATCTGAACAGTCACTCATATATAAAAAAGTCCTTTTTACTTTATCTGCATCTTTATTAATAATGATTTTTTCTCCACGTAAAACTCTATTAATTAAATATGGAATAACATGATTATCATCTATATCCCTTGGTCCATATACATTTGCATATCTTAAATGACATATATCCATTCTATCTTTATAATAATTACCAATGTGCTCTGTTAAAATTTTACCCTGTGCGTATGACCATCTAGGAGTTATTTCAACAGCATCATATAAAGTTGGAGTAAGTTCATCTGTTGGAATTCTTTGTGGGTGACCATATATCTCAGAACTTGATGCATTAACAAATTTTTGAACATCATTCTTCAATGCCCAATCTATCATAACTTTAGTACCATGACAATTAACCATATATGTATCTACTGGTGCTTCATAAAAATATTTTGTTGGCACTATAGCAGCAAGATGATATATTCTATCAATGTCCTTCAACTCCATTTTGTGTATATCTAATATATCCCCTTTTATAAAATGAAAATTTTTGTTATCTATAACATTTTCGAGATTATTCATAGTTCCTCTAAATAAGTTATCTATTCCTATTATTTGTTCTCCTTCAGCAAGACACCTTTCCACTAGATATGAGCCTGTTAAACCAGCAACACCTGTTATTAATGTTTTCATTTTTTCTGCCTCCTTAATGAATTATATCCCTAAAAATAGCCTTTTAGCTAAAAATTTATCTAACCCTTCATACTGAATTTTTTCCGCTGTTTTTTTTATGTCATAAGATGTACGACAAAATTCTATGCTTCTACCCTCTGTATCAAAAATAGCATATTGTGCATCAGGTAATCCATTACGCGGTTGACCAACACTGCCTGGGTTTACAATATGAAGTTTTTTATATTTAAATGAAAACTGAAGATGAGAGTGTCCAATAAATAGTAAATTGTAAATACACTTATTATAAATACGTTCTAATTCTTTTTCTGGCGAGGAAGGAAATATATATTGCCAATATACATCTTCAATTCCTCCATGATAAATTTCAAACTTAAAATCACTAAATATATTCTTTTGCTTAATTTTTATTAAAAAATTCATTGAAGCATCAGATAGATGATCTGCAGTCCATTTTATAGCAAAAATACCATGCTCAGTTCTAAATTTAGAATAGTCACCATTTAAAATAGCAATATCATGATTTCCAAGCACAACCCCTATCAAATTTACTTGAGATAGCAACTTAATGGTTTCATTTGGCTCCGGTCCATATCCCAAGATATCGCCTAAACATATATATCCATCAACCTTAGAAGCGGAATCATTTACCACAGACTTTAAAGCTTCATAATTAGAATGTATATCTGATATTATTCCTATTTTCAAAGTTATCTCTCCTTATTCATATTTACACTAAATTTATTATTTATATTGCTTAAATATTAGAAACGATGGGAACTTAGGAGAAAACCATGTTGATTTTGGTGGCATTATACATTCATTGTTTGCATACTCAATAAATTCATCTACTTCTATTGGATATGTTTCAATTACAACATCATTTTTATCTACTAATGTCTCATATTTTTTTAATTCACAATCTGATATGTATTTTAATTTTCCAGTATCAAAAATACGGAAAGCTTGTGAAATAATTTGTGTATTTAAACGATAACTGTCATTATTCCAAAAAGCATCTGAATTTAATTCTATAAGATTCACAACAAAACTGTCATGCTTATATTTTATTCTTATTCTTCCTTTAGACAGAGGTGTTTCTGGTGGTAACACTTCAAATCTATTATAAATAAAATCTTTAGCTCTCTTAACTAATTGTACATCTGAATTTGGTATAATACGATGAATTGGCAAAATATTTAAATATTCAAAGCTAATTAAGCATGATAAAACTGAATTTTTAAATTTACATAAGGATGTTGTATACAAACGATGATGTCCATCTGCAACATATAGTTTATCTACTTGTATGAATTCATCCGTTATCTTCTGTGCTTCTTTAGCGCAAAACACATAAATTTCCATGTCATCCAATGTAAAATAATATGTATACTTTTCTTCTTCTATATAAGACAAATAGCTAACTTTTTTTTCATGGGCCAATAATATAGGGGCAGCTTCACAATTATATCCATACAAATTACTTGACATACCTTGAATTGTATCTGGTAAAACCACTTCATGGCATTTAATTTTGCCATCATTATATTCCGCAATAGGAATATCACATATAATACCGTAGGCATTTTTATATTTAAATATGTAAACTGCATCATTAAAATTTTGAATTTCTTGATTATTTAAAACTTCCTTTTCTGTTCTTGTTAAGAAAAGCGTTCTCTCATCTAAAGCTATTTTATTATCTTTAATATTAGCTAAATTGATGAATTCTGAATCATATATTTTTCCACTTGTATTTATATATGATTTTTCTATTGTACTAACTCTCATATGCATCACCGCCTTTTTAACCAGCAAAATCATTTTTGATAAACATGGTGAATTATTCTTTTAATTTCATAATTATTATCCTTAAATTTCTATATAAATTTATGTTTTATTATGCACTTTTATAAAAAAAGTAATGTTTTCCCCATGGAAAAATACCATTCTTTTTACATCTACACTTTTATATTTTTCTTTATGTGATTAAAAACAACTTCCAAGTATTTTTCTATTTTTTCTTGTAATTTATTTTTTTCATCTATTCCTGTTTCTTTATTTATTAAGCTAATATTAAAGTTTTCAATATCCACTCTGCCATCATTTTCAACAAATTTCTCAGATTCAAATATAAATCTATGAGCGTAATCATTTATTACAACTTTATAGGTTTGTCCTGGGAAAATAGATTCTGTATAAGAAAATTCCCTTTTATAATCTCCACCTAAACAAGCTGGAAGTTTTCCATCTATATTTGAATCATACTCAATATTTGAGAATTTTAATACCATAGATAAAACATCTACATTTTCGATTATATCATCTATAGACTTATTTTTAATATTTGTACCTTTGATAAAAAATGGTACCTTTGTTCTTCCGTCATGAAAAAACCCAGTATCTTTTTTTAAAAATGTTTGTCCATGATCTGAAACTAGCATTATTAATACTTCTTCTTTAGAGTATTTTGAATTTATATAATTAAATAAAATATCTAAATAAAAATCCAATTTTTTAATTTCCATCTCATATCTTTCTATTTTCTTTTCATCATAATTCTTAAATACTGTTTCATTATTATCCTTCTCTACTGTCCTAGAATAGAGACTACCTTTTATTTGGCTACTTATTTTTGGTTCTATATTATCTGCAACCTTATGTAAATCTCCAAAAGATAACCATATAAAATTATTTTTTTCATCAAAAGCTTCTAAATGCTCCATTGTTTCCATTACAATTTCTTCACAGCCCATTCCATCTATTCCAGGTTGATATATAGTCCTATCAAACCCTTTGTTATATCCATATAAAGGAGTTTTTCTCCAATCGCCACATATTTGCGTGGTAAAATACCCCTCTCCTTTAAATATTTCACTCATTAATTTTTCCTTACTTCCAAGTTTATATGTAAATTGCGGATGAAACAATTTATGATTTGTAGTATATTCTCCAGTAAAAAAAGTTGCTAATCCTGGCAATGTCCATTCGCTATTACAATAACAATTATTAAACCTTAATCCATCATTAAAAAATTCATAAGTTTTAGGCATCATTTTTTTAAATTTATCTTGTTTTATTGTTTCCTGTGATAATCCATCTATAAATAAATACATAATAAGTTTTGGCCTGTCTTCCCTAATTTCATCCTTAAGCTTTATAATATCACCTAAAAAAAACTCATTATCACTTTGTATTGTTAATTTTCCATTTTCTCTTATTGGCACATAGTGGAATGAATTTGGCATTAATTTATCTAAATTAAATTCTTTATTATTTATTTTAAAATTAATATTTGACATACTTCTTGTAGATACTGGTACAGCTATATCCTCATTTACTTCTATATCTATAGTTTTATTTACAAATTTACCATGAAGCATCTCAGTTTTATACAAATTCACAAACTGAGGATGCAAGTTAACAAAATCTTCAATTTTATATAAATTTACGTAATGACCCTTTACATTATTTTCTTCGTCAATAAATTTTCCTATTAAGCTTTCTTCTTTCCCATTTAACGGGAAAGACCTTGCATCTATTTCATTAACCTTTGATTTAAACTCTATAATTTTATTTTTAAATTCTATTACTTTGCTAGGGTAATTACTTATAACAATTTTAGAAAGTTCATCTATAGAATTGATAATCATACTTTTTTCTTCATGACTGTTGCAATATTTTAATGCTTTAAAGTAAAAGTTTGCACTCTCTATAAAGTCTCCTTTAAATCCATATACCATTCCCAAATTGTAGTTTATTTCATAATTAAAAGGTAATTCTTTTAACGCTTGCAATAATACACTTTCCGCTTGTTCTAGATTATTTTCACAAACATATAAAGCTGCTTTTATAGTAGATATAGTCATATCAAAAGGAAACTGTTCTTCATATTTATTTAATATATCTTTTGCTTCATCATATTTGCCTTTTGTAATATAGTCTTCAATAGTTGTCTTTGTTTTTTTTAATCCTGATACTTTTATTTTAAACTCCTCTAATGTCATATAGCTTACTTCCTTTCAAAAATGTTTAAATTTAAATTCTACATACTATTTAAACAAATGCCATTTACCCGCAACTTCTCCCAATACATTTTTATAAATAATGATTGTCTAAATATTTAGGTATTTTAATTATAAATGTTGACTATAATAAATTAATA